>ERZ809207.207-NODE-207-length-31331-cov-15.670546_pt1 | contig 31331 bp, 36 predicted proteins | sample MGYA00520515_ERZ809207 | MGnify/ENA primary metagenome ERZ809207 (study PRJEB31570, sample SAMEA3213009) | Homo sapiens | biome: human-gut; feature: human gut; material: fecal | place: Sweden | collected 2011 ... | reverse complement strand
TTATTGTGCAAAAGAAATAAAAAATTATTAAATTAATTATTTACAAAGATATCATGGTATAATAACAGTATATAGAAAAGGGGTGACAACAAAAAACAATACATAAAAAAAGCTATATATATATTAATAGAAACGAGGTAAAAAGGCCCTCGAGATATATAGCTTTCATATTATACTATATATTTATGGATGAGGGCTAAAAAAAGAAAATGGAACAAAAATATTATTATGGAAATGCGATCAGTGAATACGGGCTAGAAAACGGGCGTGTTGATTATGGAACGTTGGCGAAATGTTTCGATGCGGTCTTGAACAATGACATTATGTCATTGACATATAATATCGGTTATTGGACGCAAGTAAGCGGTACTGTTGACAATACGGACGAGATAGAAGAGCTAGAAGAAAAAAGAGACGAGTTAGAAGAGCATAACGAAAGCAGGCCATCTCAAATTCTAGAAAATGAAATAAATGAAATAAATGAACAAATAGAAGAGCTTGAAAACGAACAATACAACGAACCAGAAGTATTTCAGTGGTTCATTATAGACGACTGGGGCGCTAGATTATTAAAAGATATTAATCAGATTGTTTACTATAACGAAACGCTTGACATGTATCTTTGGGGCGTTACTCACTATGGCACTAGTTGGGATTATGTTCTAACTGATATTAAAATTGATTGGTAGGTGTAATGACATGAAATTCTATTTAATACCATCACAATATAATAAATGGGAATATCAACAAAGAGAAAATAAAAAAGAGTTTGACCTAATAAAAGAGGTAATAGAGTTATGGAACGATTATATAATTGTATTAGAAACGGTATTTATGTTACGTGTAGTATGTATGATGAGTTTGAAAGTTTGGAAGATTAAAAGGAAGCTGATAGATGATTGATCAGCTCACAACTATAATCGTATTTATTCTAATACTTGCATTTATATTCAAATATTGGATATATATTATAGTATTATTCATCATAACATTTATTATTATTTGTTCGCTATGCTAGTTTGAACTAAATGTTTGAACTAGCTTTTTTATTGTCTTTTTTTCTTCTCGCTTTTTTCTTGCTGCTGAAACTATTTACATGATCATTAAATAAATTGTCTATGAAATGCATACAATTATATTATAGTTGCTTGCGGTCATGGTTTGAAAAACGCAACAGGAATCGACGACCCTACACACCCCATGCCTTCCCTCTTGACCAAACCACTTTTTTTACACCTAGCACTGTATTAAGCAGAGTGCTAAACAAAATATAAACCACCCCCTTTTTTAGATAAAACTTTTTTGAAAGTGAAAAATCGAGTTTTGAAAAAAATGAGTTCATGTGTTTTTGATATGGGCAAAAAAACGTCCACATAGAAATCATTTATAATGTAGGGAGGTAGAGAAAGAGAGGATGAGAGTATGCCAAGGGCAAAGAGTGTTTCAGAATTAAAGCGTGAGGATGAAGCTAAAAGATTCTTTGACGAGTATTCAAAGAGTGGGAATATTACGAAGTCCATGCAAAAGATTCGTCCTGATTTAAGCGATAAGAGTGCTTATAACAAGGGATATAAGATATTAAACAGTCCTTTATTTAGGAATGTCATACATGAGAGGGTAAAAAAGAGAGACCAAAGGAGTGTTATGACAGTAGAGCAACGCAGACAATGGCTTAGCGATAATATTCAAGACGAAGAAAAGGACATGAAAGACAGATTAGGATGTTTAAAGGAATTAAATAGAATGGATGGCATTGGGAAGAGCAATATTTTAAATGTTGGAAGTGTAAATAATATTACTGTTGAACAGAAAAGAGCGATTGCGGAAGAAAGAATCAACGATATATTAGGAATCAAAATGGGAAGTGAGTTTTTAGATGCCGAGGTAATAGAACACGAGGAGGAAGATAACAGTGAAGAAACAGACTCTTAGTGTTACGGAACAGTATTTCAAGGATGTAGATGACTTAAAGGAAGCTAAAGCTATTAATAAGAGCCAAGAAGAAGTTGTTAGGTTGTTGAAGGAATCTACCCCCAAGTATAAATTGAAGAATTGGACGAGAGGGTATATCCCCGAACATTACAAACGACTCAATATTTCTAGACAAGAGGCTTTTAGACTTGCTGTTATCGGTGCAAGAGAGGCTTTAACGTATTTTCAAGTCAATCTTCACTTTACGCAAGCTATGTTGTTCGGTGCGGTTGTAGAGGGATACGATACAATCTATGCAATTACTACTTCTCAGTATGGAAAAAGCTGGACTTTAGGAATGATTGCTATTTATCGTGCTTATAAAGGACATCAAGTACGAATTGCGGCCGCAACAGGAGAAACCGCTACTATCATCATGTCCAAAGTTATCGGACATTTACAAAATGCAGACGAGTCTATTCAAAGTTCTGTATTAGATTCAGGAAACAAGATTGAAAAATTACAGACTTCTACTTCCAAAACTAAAATTTCCTTCAAAGGCGGAGGATGTGTAGAAATCGTTACATTAGGTGGAAACAGTGTAGACCCGAAGAAAAACAACAACGCTATCGGTAAGGGTGGAGATTATATTATTGATGAAGCGGCCCAAGTCAGTGAAGATGCGTATGCCGAGATAGGACGAAGGGAATTTTCAAGTGTTGACGGTTCAAAAGAGCTTGAAATTGCTATTTCCAACCCCCACAAACGAGGAGAGTTCTACGATTGCATGACAAACGAAAAATACCCCGAAGGAACATTAGTTGTTTGGATGGATGTCCGTACTGCATACGAAGAAGATCGTATGAAAAGTGCATCTCAGATACTAAATTCTCATTTTTACAAGAATAGAAGTACTTGCCAACGTTATTTAGTATGCGAATTAGAGGAATTTTCAGATGAAAGTATGTTCAAAACTATGACTTTAGACGACGATAAAGTCGATAATTCCTATAAAAAGCGTTTTTTCTTAGGTGTTGACTCGGCTTATACAGGAAAAGACGGTATAGATGTTGCTTTATGCTCCCAAAATAGATACGGAAACTGCAAAATCGAGACAATTTACAATCTTAAAGAGGGTGTTTGGGTACAAGGAGTCACATCCGAGAAGATTATTACCAAGATTGTTAAGATTATCGAGACATTAAACATCAAATATGTTTGTGTTGACGTTGGTTTCGGTACTTGGTTGACCGAAGGATTGTCAAAATACTCTGAGAAACTAGGATTTATACTTGAAGGTGTCAATTTCCAAGGAGGGCCAACAAAAACACGTATCAAGGCAAGACATTACAGTGCAGTTTATGCATTTAATCTAAGAGCGGAAATGTATTTAGACTTTCAGCAGCTAATGGACAGTAAGAAATTGACTTTCACAACGGAAGTTGCCAAAAGATTGAAGCCTGAATTGCTTGCTACAAGGACTGTATCAAAGAACAATAAGAAGATAGCCATTATTCCTAAAGAGGAGATAAAACAACGCTTAGGACACTCTCCTGATGCCCTAGATTCCTCGGTACTTTCTGTCCACAGTTGTTTAATGTATAATCTAAGCGGTGAAATACTTGCGTATGCAGAGAACGATTAGGAGGTGCTAATTTGAGTCGAAGAACAAAGAAAAGACAAAAGGATAGAGTTAAACTAGCATCCAATACCTATGTGTCACCTAACATTTCGCACAATATTCACAGTTCTAATGCAGAAACCGAAGCCGAAAAGGTAATGGAAGCCATGTTAAACTGCAATTCAGACTGCATCAACGGATTTATAAAGACAAACTTTAAGAATCAGTTTGATGAGATTGATTGGATGATAGAAAATCTACCAACGCTTCCATATGTTGTCGGTAAGGTTATTGACTTTATATTCTCAAACGGCATCACAACGGGTGATGAGGATTTAGATAAGAATGTTCTTATGCCATTCCTTTATAGACACAATGTACAGGGTGTCACAAACTATTCCGTACTTCAAAATGCTATTATGCAGTCGTTATTGTACGGTAAATGCGGTATTCGTTGGCTAGACGAAGATAAAGGGATTGTTACAGAGAATTATCGTAATTATGTTTCCATCATGCGTGAAGATGATGAATATAAAGGATTTAGAGTTCCTATCTGTTATGCCATGTCGGCAGACGATAAAGAACCTATCTCATTAGGAACAAAGGAAATCGACTTTGACGAAGCGTTATTCCTTAAAACAGGCAAATTAATGTCAAAAGACGGAACAATCATTGTAGAGATTCCTGATAATTTCTGCAATCTAAGAAACGGAACAGACAATGAGAACGGATTATCTTGTTTATTGCGTGATAAACAACGTCTAAAGCTATTAGGTGCGGTTTACGAGCGTTTGAACTACGATATTCAGTATGATGGACCAGGACGTTTGATTTTTTGGCTAAAAGACGGATTTGCCAAGGGAGATACGATTGATTTATCGGCTTCTCAAGTTTTAGACGAATCATCAAGTTCTAAAGCAGACAGAGCCGACAAAGCAAGAATTGAAGCTAAACGTTTAGGTCAGGAAATCAGAAATTCAAAATCAGACAATGTAATCCTTGCAAGTTCTATTTTTGAAAAAATGGATCACTTGCCTCGTGTTACAAAAGGTACAGAGTTCTTAGAATACCTTCAAATGAAGGAAGGTTCTATTATTTGTCAGTGTTTCGGTCTTACTCCTGAATTAATTGGTTTAGGGGATGTATCAGGAAACGTATCTATGGAAAGAATCATAGATAATGCCATGACAAATACAATTGTGCCAATGCGAGAACGGTTCGCCACTCAGATTTCTCCTATGTTAAGTGAGAAATTAGGTGTACCAAAGGTTTATTTTGATAAATACGAATTGAAGGAACAACAAGACAAGTCTGCAAAGACATATAAATTGGCCTTGTCAGTTACTCAAATCGTAGGTGCTATTGTCAACGGAACAGAAGCGTTAGACAAGAGCACAAAGAATCACATGATGGAATCAGTTACTAGAATGATGGATTCTATCGAGAAAACGCTATAGCGAGAGGAGAAAATAAAATGGAAATGGATATTTTAAAAAGTATCTTATCTGAAAATGAGGTAACACCCCTAGGAAGTTTAAATGGGACTCCATTATATTCATTTGAAGATGCACAGAGAATCAACAAAATTGGATTGGTAAAAGAGAAAATCCAAGGTAAAGAGGTTGAATTTGGTGAAAGGCCTATGCGACCTGATGGATTAGGGTATTTGGAAACAAAATCAAATGCAATCGCAGTTCCAACTTCTTTCTTTGAGAACAGATACAGAAAAGTAGAAGTAAAAGAGACGATTGTTGATGAAAAAACGAAGAAAGAAAAAGAAGTTGTTAAAGATGTATATTACGAAGTCGTAACAGACTACAGAGCTTGTAAAGAACAGGCAAGTGGACGTGTATATACAACTACAATTCCTGTATATCAGATTGGAGCTAAGAAAGATTCAAAAGGAAATGCTGATTTATTCTTAATTGGTCAAAGAAATATTTCAGATACAGAATTTATCAACGAGTTCAAAGGTAAATTGAACAAAGAATCAATGGTCAAGATTCTTAAATTGATTGGTAATAATCCAACAGAACAAGTAGAAGATACATTAGAGTTTTAATTAGAAGTAAAAAGTAGAAAAAAACAAAAGGTATAAACAGTTTTCACTGTCTATATAGATTTTTGCATATTTCGAGGTATTGCCTTTTTATATGCAAGATAACGAAAGGAGATACATAAATGTCAATTAAACGTAGTTTCACTGTAAAAATCACTTTTAAAGAAGGGTACGGAAACCCAATCACTTTAACAGGGAAAGATGCAACTGCTTTTAACACTGCTTGGCATAACAAATTGAATGACCAAGACGGAGCTATTGGATTTGAGTATCCAGTTATTACTACACAAGGTGAATCATCTAGTCAAAAAACAGTAACAACTTGGACTTCATTCTTATTCTGCAATGTAGCAAAAGTAGAACGTTCAGAACAAACAGAAACAAAGTATACAGACGATCAATGCCATGATGCTTAGAAGGAGAGACCATGCAGAACAACGTACAAACTATTAACGGTGTTACTTGGTTCGATTCCCTAGAAGAAAGAAACGCTTTCTTAAAGCAAAACGGTAGACATGAGTTCGCATTGGAAGAAGCAGCAAAGAACGCAAAACAGTATTTGAAGCTTATTGATGTTATCGAAGAAAAAACGCAAATTGACGTTTATTCAAAATTAGATAGCGGTACTTTGCTATACGGATATGTAGTTCTTGAGCCTAAGAAGAAATACAAGATTCCCGAAGATAAAGTTTTGTTAGAAGCACTTAGAAACAAAACTATTCAAAAAAGATACGATTCCACAATGGAAGAAATCTTAAAAGGAGCAAAGATTCCATACGAAGTCAAGAAATGTAATTCATGTGGTGGAAGGATTCAGAAATTATTCTATAAGCCCGTAATCGTAGTAGAAACGGAGACTAAGAAATAATGCCACAAAAGAAAAGAGTTCCAACATATGTAGCAAGCATTAAAGATAGCCTTGATCGTAGAAAAAAAGGAAAAGCATTTTACGACAATGCAATCACTTTATCGAGCGTAGATAAAGAAAACCATTATGTAAGTGTGAATCTATCCTCAGGGTACATAGAAAACAAGCCTACACGTCTTATTGACGAGGGGGCAATAACATATGAGGGTGGAGATGATATTCGTCTATACATCAAAAAAGGGGCAGTACAAGCGTTCTACGATAGCTTGAGTTCTGATTATGTAGGATATATCAACTTAGCTCACATTGACATTACATCACTCCCTTTAAACTTAGGTACATGGACTAAAGATGATTTAACAGTTGTCGATATTGGGGATGGAAGAAAAGGTCTTGATGTAAACGTCAAACTAAATAGGGAATTGCACATTGTGCAAGATTTATTGAAGCAAGAAATACCATTGAGTATTAGTGCAGAACTGAGAGGAACACTTGATTTGGAATCGTCATTCAAATTTAATGCACCATTCTACAACGAAATTGAGATTGCTGGTTTCTCAGTTGTTGCAAATCCAGCCAATGTAAACAGTACAGGCGAAAATTTAAACAGTAAAGGAGACTCAGAAATGAACCTATGGGAAAAGATTTTAAAGTTGAGTTCTGAAAATAAAGAAGAAAAGAAGAATGAAACTTTAGAAAACAAAGAGGAAGAAAAAGAACCTTCTAAAGAAGAAAAAACACTTGAAAGTAAAGAAGAAGGTACTGAAAACGAAGAAGAAGCTAAAAAAGGCGAAGAAACTTTGGAAACTGTTGAAATGTCTAAGGATGACATGGAAAAAATCAACAAATTTATGGATGCTTTTGAAGCTTTAAGTGCAAAAGTTGAAGCATTAGAAACAGAAAATGCCGAACTAAAAGAAAAATTAAAAAATTCTAAGAAAGAAAAAACAGAATTTGAAAAGAAAGCAGAAAGCACATTAGACAGATTGTCTAGTTTGATCTCAGGACAAGTTAACGATAAAGAAAAGAAAGAATTAAAAGAAAAATTAGCTTCTACTTCTAACGTTAGCGGAGATATGTGGGGATAGGAGGTAAACCATGTTAGATTTATTATTTACAAATCCTGATAACACATTATTAGAAAAAATGGCGGTTACACCAGGAATGGTAGAACGTCTAAGTTCTAATATCGAGGATTTAACATCATTCTCAAGAGCTTATATTGATTATGAAAAAGAAAGACAGAATTTAGCAGCAAACGCTTCTAAATCAAATGCAGGAACAGTTGGTATCGGTACTGATTATTCAGACAACTCACCAGCCAATCCATTCCAAAACGTGTTCCCATTAGTTTCTTGGTTAATGAACACACCAGCTTCACGTAAGATGCAAGGTGCTATGAACCGAGGAGCATGGAGTGTTACAAAAAAAGAAGATGGCAAATTCTATATTCAGTTGCCATTCACATACGGAACAACAGAACCTAAATCAACACAAGGTGAATGTTGCTGGGTTCCATTAGATTTAGCTAAATGCGGTAGCAATGCACCATTGGCATTGTTGTGTTTAAAGAGCTGCGAACCTATTATGGATAGCTTAGTAAATGAAACACGTAAAATCAAAGCGAATGACATGGTTTGCTACTTCCAACGTGAAGGAGAAACTATTAAAGAAGCTCAGAAACGTATGGATTTAATTTCAATGGCATACTTCACTGCTATTAACGTAATTTTAGGAACAATGGCTACAGGTACTGCTACATTAAAACCATTCCATGGATTATTGGAAGTAATGGAAGATAAAGCAGTTATCAAAATCGTAGGTACAAACGTATTATCTGCATTTGATTCAGTTGCATTACGTTTAGCAGCTTTAGGAGATGGCGATTACAAATTTGCTTGTCACCCATTAGTACTTGAAGGAATCAAGTCTGTTATTGTTCCAGGTAAATTTAATGGTGAATATCCTGATGGATGGACTCGTAATAGAGAAACAGGCGAAGTCACATTTAAAGGACATGGATTTATCGCAGATAAATTAGTTCCATGTGACATTACAAAAGGTACAGGTGATGTATGGGTATTAGAAGGAAATACAGTAGGTTTGGTAATGGGAACTACTTTCCAACCATCTGAAAAATTCCAACGCCATACATTCGGTGCTACAGATACTCCATCAGAAGGTTGCGGTACTCAATGTGATTACTACTACAACTTTGGATGTGCATTTGGAACAGATGCAAACAGATTAATGGTTATCCAAGGTATTCCAATGTCAGCAGCTACATTAGGAGATACATTAAACGGATTAGACCTTGTATTAAAACCAACAACTATCGTACCAATCAACATTGGTGAATAATGTACGAAAAAATTATCGAACAATTGAAAAACTATTGTTCGTGCATAAAGGAAAGCGATTTAGAAGCAGATAAGCTTGAAAAGAATGTTGGTGAACTAATTGATTTAATTAGTACCATCACTTGTTGGAAAAACCATCCTTGTGAGACTTTCCTCTCATCTCAAAGAGAGGAAGTCTTTGATGTTGGTGAATTTAAGAAATGTGGTTGCGATTCAGGAATTGTACGTATACCGCTATTCTATCCAATGATTGACCCAACAACGATTGAAGTATCTGTTATCACTAGAGAAAGAATTACATTTACTACTCACAAACTAGAAGTTGATAAAGATTTTTCTTATAACCCATACGACAGTATAGTGTACGTTGATTTATCTAATATCGACTACAAAGATGTTTGCAATTGTGGATGTGATGAATTATCTAAAATCGTTGTCAGTTATGTAGCTGGATATGAAACGATACCTGAATGTCTATTGCCTGTATTCTGCGATTTTCTACAATTCGTTATCGCAATGAACAGATGTGAATGTGGTTGTAGCATGTGTGAAGAAACAGATGGCAGTGATGTTCTTATTTCAGAAGAAAATTCTGATGCTCAGATTTCAATTAGTGTGTATGTTCGTGAACATATTACAAAAGCGTATTCAGAGCAATTAGGTATCTTATCAGTATGTAATTCAAAAGACACATGGGTTGGTGCAGTAGTATGAGAATTAAATATATTGGAATGAAAAGTTCCACAAAGAAAAACGGATGCCCTGTATGCGGTGCTAAAGCCAAATCAAACACATCTTACGAGTATTCAAAACGTATGTGTTTGCCTAGTGGCCTAGTAAAAATCTTCCTTATGAACAAAGTTGAGGAAGTATCGTATGAAGATGGTGTATTTCTAAAAGGCTTTAAATACGTCTATGGGGGAAAACTTTATTACCCCTTTATCGAGGTGTAGGAAATGCTAAAAGGCCTCTTAGAAGACGTTATAGAAGCGTGTGAAGAAGATTTTGAAGGATTGGCTAGTGAATTAGAAGAAACTATGCGAGAAGAAGCTCCAATAGGGAGTAGATTCTATGCTCAAGAAATGACAAGTATGCCATGGAATGAATATAGGCCAGGTTCTTTAAAGGATTCGATCACGAAAGAAAAAGTATCTAATACCGAATATATAATCGGAGTAGATGCAGACAAACTAGAAAAAGATTCTAGAAACCCTTCTCACGTTGATTACTCACCAATGGTACAGAATGGAACTAAACGTGTTTATACGTTAGTACGTAAAAACGGAAGACCATTCGTTTGGGTAGATGAAATGGGAAAGAAACACTTTGCACACAAAATTAAGATGCCACCTAGAAAGGCAAATGATTTTGTTGCTAGAGCGGTATCTAGATTTGATGCAAAAGTTAAATAAAGGAGATTAAAAATGGAAGAAAAAGTTGTAAAAGCTAAAAAGACTCCTGAACAGAAAGTAGATGTTCAAGCATTTGTTTCACGCAAATTAAACGCTTTAAATCAATTAGGCGGTGCTAAAGCAGAGCGTGCTATGGAGCGTGTACTAAAAGCTACAATGGGAGGGCAAAAATAATGTCTAACTGCAACATTAACAAAATCATTAGTGACAAATTAAGTGTCTCTAAATTAACTAAAACTCAAGAAATTGATATTACTATCATGAGCGATATTGATTCTTGTTTAAAAATCAACACTCGTAAATTTGAAAAGATTACAGGTGCTTCTAGTGCTTATGCATCACGTACTATTGCACCTGATTTAATCAACGTTTGCGAATCATTTGGATGTAAGAATACAGGTACATTGTTCATCACTTCTAAAGAAACGGATGCAGTAGGTGCAGAAGGAAACAAAGTACACACAAGTGGTGCAGTATTTAAAGCATTGAAAAATGCATTAGACTTTGCAGCAGGTGTTGTTTACTACTACGTAAATGTTCCTCAAGCAGGTACTTACACTATCACAACAAAGATTTCAGATGTTTTAGATCATGAAATGACTAATACAGATGAATATACAACCACTTTAAAAGCAGATAAAGAAGGATTCTACCCTGTACAGATTGACTTATCAACAGTTCCTACAAAGGAATCAGGTAAAGGATGGGAAGCAAGTACATCAGGTGTCCGTTTAAGCATTGAAGTAGCGTTAACAGACAAATCATCAGATAGTATCTTGATTGGTCTTTCTTCAATCAGTTTCTTTGAAGAATTTGCAGACTTAGATTCTAACAACGATATTAAAGTAAGCTGCTTATCAGGATTTGATGGTGACGATACTGTAGACCCTGTAGATACAAGTTGCTTTGATGATTCTTATGATGATGATTCTGCTTCTATTGAGCGTTCATTTACAGGTACTCAATTAACATCTAACTACTTAACTATGAACCCATTCATTGGCAAGGGAGATAAATCTCAAGGCTTTATGATGCGTACTCAGGAAGTAGTTATTGAAGCAGATAAAGATCATCCTGAATATGGTTCAATCCATATTGCAGACCACTTTGTTGAAGAATGTGGATTTATCTATGCAGCATTGAGTGACCAATGCAATATTACAGATTCTACATTGAACCGAATCAACACTCCATTATTGGCTAACTTAGATGAGTCTCAATACCAAGTATTGAACAGTAAAATCAATCCAAGCTTAGATATTGAAGGTTCAAAAATTTACTTCAACAAAAACTTAGTAGGTAAAACATTAAAGATTTCTTATCCAATGACTGTTGATGTATTGCAACACTATGTAGCAAACAACGATAGCTTAAAGAATAAGAGAGCGAAAGTTACAATCACTCGTTATAGAAGTGATGGAACTGCGGAAGTATTTACTTACCACAATGCAAAAATTACTTCATTCCCAATGGGTATCCCTGATGACGGAGCGTTTGAATTTAGTTTAGCGTTCAAGAAAGATACTCGTGGAAACTGGTATGAAGTTTATGTAGTAAACAAAGCTAACGCTAATTTATAGAAATTGAGAGGCAAATGAGATGGAAGAACAAAAGATTTTAGAACCAACACAGTTAAATGCCATGATTGAAAAGTTAAAAGTAGCTCGTGAGGATGATACTCCTCACGCAGTCTATGGCAATGGTGGTGAAATTGCAGTTGTTGGTGATGCAAATAAGACAGATGTTAAAACAATTGATATTGAAGTGAATTTTAGATTCACTGAAAAAGAAATCGAAGAACATAAAATTGATGTTCCTGAGAATGCTAAAAGAGTAGGGCAATACGTTATGTTCGATAAGAAGTTTGAAAATCTAACATTATCTCCTAGACAAGATATGAAGATGGTAGAAGCTTTAATCGAAGTAAAACCATTGCTATTGGATGCAGAACAAATCCTAGACCCATATAAAGAAAAATTCCAAGAAATCGAGGAATATTATGGTCACAAATTCATTGAAGGAAAAGATGGAATCGTTACAACAGATGCAGATGATGAAGAAGTGAATAAGACTATGGTTCAGATTTATGAAGCGTATATGAAAGAAGCGAACGAACAGATTTTCCATTTATACGCTCAATCCTCTACAAATTTAGTTGATGGACTTTATAAAGTTGTTGCAATTTTCTTAGGATTAGATGAATTTTATGAAGATCATATGATGCAATATTCAGTTTTAACTTGCATGATTAGCCTAATTATCAAATATCCTGAATTATTCAATGAGGTAGAAACAGTTTTTATCAAATAATTGATAAGGGGGATGATAAAAAGGATTCAGTAAAAAAAGTAAAGTCTTATATTGCAGAACTAAATCTTTATTCAACCATGGCTCATTATGTCGGTAAAATTCTAAAAATACGCCCCAATGAGATATTAGACCATTGGGGTGTTTCTGAATTAGTTGTAGCCTTTGGGTACTACGCAAATCTACAAAGCGATAAAACATGGAATGAAATAAACGAGGCAAATAAAAATTCTAATAAGAAAATACCTCAGATTGACAGATATGCGGTTCATTTCATTCAGAAAACAGATTTAGCGAAGGAGTCCGAAGATGTCAGTACGTGAAGTCGGTGCTAGGTTAGTCCTTGACATTAAGGATGCCGAAGCAAAGATAAAACAACTTGAAAAAGAGTTAAAAGATATTGAAAAGGCAAAGCTCAAATTTGATGCTAACACCAATGAATTAGAAAAAATTAAGGCAAGATTAGAAGAAATCAAAAAAGAAAAGGAAGCTTTGGAAAGGCAAAGAATATCTCTACAAGTCGATTTGGAAAATCTAGCTAATTTCAAAAATAAATTATTGGATGTTAAAGAAGAATTAAAAGAACTTCAACGTGAGCTATTATCTTTAAAAAATCAAAAATTAGATTTAGACATAAAATTGAAAGAAAACGCAAACGAAATTGGGGATGTTTTTAAAGATAAATCATTAAGCAAGAAAGAAAAAAATTCCTTGTTAAAAGATTTATTTCAAGAAAAAAGAAATATTCAATATCAGATGCGTGAGGTTGGAATTGCAATTGATGAAGTCCAACAACAAATCAATGATTTAAACAAAAAGAAAATCAAGATTGAAGCGAACATCAGTGAATTAAATGATGTTCAAAAATTGGTTGATGAGATTGATGATTCAATCGCAGATTTAGACAAAGAAAAAATAAAATTAGAAGCTGATTCTTCTAAATTAGAAGATACAAATAAAAAACTAGATGAAACCATTGAAAAAGAGAATGATGTAAGAAGTACAAAAGCAGATATTGAGTCACAAGTTGTTGGTTATCAAGATAGCTTGAGTAAACTAAACAATCTTCAACAAGCTGCTAAAGCTTTGAAAACTGCTAGTAAGATTACATTTGATGTTGGAAATAAGATGTCAAATCTAGGATCTAGTATGTTGAACATTGCAAAGAATTTCCAAAACAATCCAATAGGAGATATTGGACGATTCTTAGTACAAGGTGTTGGATATTCTAGTTTGTATAGATTGGTTTCAAGTACACAAAACGCAATTGGTGATGCAGTCTCTGAAGGTGTCAATAGGTACGATACAATCAATGTTGCGAAAAGAACATTGTCAGCTGTAGTAGGTGATGTAGACGATTCTACAACTAAAATCCAAAAGATGATTGATAACTTGGATAAGAGCATTGAAGGCCTACCAACGACTTTAAATGATGCTCTGAGCCATGTTACAAGATTTACTTCAATCAATCATGATTTAGATAGATCTCAAAAGCTATTTTCGGCAATTAATGATGCCATTATTTCTTTCGGAGGTTCGTCAGAAAACGTAAACAATGCAGTTACTCAGTATTCTCAGATTATGGGTTCTAAAATGGATGCTCGTACATTGAGGTCTTTAGAAGATGCAAACATGATGCCAGCCTTAACTGCTATTGCAAAGAAATTTAATATGTCATTTTCAGAATTTAGAGAAGCATTTACAGGTTCAAATCCAACTATTTCATTACAACAATTTGAGGATGCCTTAATTGAGTTGGATGAAAAGGGTGGTGGTGGACTTAGTTCACTTGCTCAGATGGCTAAAACATCTGCATCTACAATCACAAATGCCATTGAATTAATTAGTACTCGTTCTTCTAAATCGTTTGCAAAAGTTTTAGGAGCGTTAGACGAAGTTGTTACTAACGTTACGGGTGATAGCATTTATGGCCATGTATATGATCTTACAGAGAAAATACTAGACCTTGGAGATAGAGGAGCAGAGTTTATAAGAGGACATCAAAAAGAAATTGGAGATGGAATTGAATTTATCAAACAAAAATTCTCTGATTTATGGAACACATTAAAAACATTCAGTTTCAAAGATTTTGTTGGTGGATTTAAACAGGGATTAGATGATTTTAAAGGAGCAATAGATTTCTTCAAACCTCTTGTTGGTGCTCTATATGATTTTGCAAAAGATAAAATCACTGAAATGGGAGACGGAAGTTTTTCTAAAGGTTTAGGACGTTTCGTATCAGACTACATCCAAATTGGTATTGGATTAAAGTACGCTGGTAAGTTAATGAAACTTGGAAGCGGTGGAATTAGTCTTTTAGGAGATTTATTAAACGTTTATTCAAAATTCAAAGGAAAGAGTTTCAATATTCCTTTCCTAGGAAAACTAGGAAGTAAATTCAGTTCTGTTAAAGATGTATTCAAGAGTTCAGATGAGATTAGTGCTGCGACAAGTACTCCAAAAACTTTTGATGTAGAAGGATTTAAAAATAAATTATCTTCATTAGCTATCATAGCTGGTGGGGCAGGAACAATTATTCTTTATTGCAAAGCGATAAAGGAAATTGAAAAGAATGTTCCAAATGACATTACAACATTGCCTATGCGATTAACAAATTTATTCTCTGTAATGGGATTGATGATGGGAGCTAATACGATTAATGCAGGAGTTTCAAAAGCATTAGAAATGAACAATGCCTTAACAGGATTGGCAATGATGATTGGTCAAGGCGGAGCTTTATGGCTATTTGCAAAGGCTATGCAAGAGTTAGATAAAACTATGCCTGATGGATTCGACACATTCAACGATAAGTTATTAGGCTTATTTGAGTGCATTGGCTCTATGACACTTATTACAGGTATTCAAGGCGGTGCTGGTGTCCTAACAGGTGGAATTTCTACATTGGCCCAAGTGCTAGGAATGATAACAACAACAGGACTAGCTGGTACATTGATTGCTTGTGCTAAAGCTATGCAAGAAGTTGATAAAAATGTTCCTTCAAACACAGAAGGATTGAAAAAGAAAATCCAAGGAATTATGGATGTCATAGATATGTTTGAAGGTGAAGGAACACTTTCTTCTTGGTGGAGTCAAGTTATTAAAAGTTCAGAGTCTTTATGGAAAGACATGGAGACTTGGAATATCACTAGGATTCTAAATAAACTTGTTACTATTGGAGAATCAATTTCAAACATACAAGGAAAGAATATTGATAGTAGTTCTTTCAACGATCAATTTGAAGAAATTCAAACGGTTGTTAAGAATATTAATGATTTTAAGTTTCCTGAAGTTAGCACATCAAATGCAACAAACATTGCAGATGCAAACAGTATCGTTACGAACTATGCAACAATGGCTTCTAGCCTATCTGAATTATCTAGCATTAATGCTAATTCGATAAATGTTGATAATTGCGTAAGCAATTTAAAGAACGTTGCTAGTGTTGTTCAAGAAATGAAGAAGATTGTATTCCCTGATGTTACAAAGAATATTAAATCTAATTTAAACGCTACAAATGCTCAAGAGTTCCTAGATACATTGAAGATTTTGGAACAGATTGTTCCTGAATTTGGAAACTTGCAATCAGTAATGACAAGCAATCCTTTACCGAAGGCAGAGGATATTAAAAAGACAATTGAGAGTATTTCTCAAGCGATTGGATATATTTCTGTAGCTGGTGTTGGAACAGGAAAAGACAAGAATATGTTGTCTTATAACTTGAAACAAATTCCTGATGCCGAGTTATTTAATAACGCACTAACAGCAATTACAACTTTAGGCGATATAATCCTTAAATTCGGTACTTTGAATGTTTATTCAGATGGTTTTGATTTTGAATCACTACGAGCAAACATCAAGCAAATTGGAGATGTTATCAATGATTTAGCAACTAACAAAGGATTGACAAAAAATACCAAAAATATTGGCAACGTTGATACGACAGTTACTAAGTTAAAAACAATTTGTGATAACTTAAATTCTATTGTTGGATTAAATCTAGACTTTGTTAAGGTTGAAGAAGTCATAACAGGTATTCAAACATTCTTAAATAACGTTAAAGGATTGAAAGTTGGAGAAGCTACTACAGATGTTGTTACGGAAGTAAACTCAATCGTTACTTCATTTCACAACATGGCCACAACTTTATCAAACATGAAGTCTGAATTTAATACCTCTGGTACAGATATGGCCAATGGAATTATTGAAGGTTTCAAAAGCATTGATATTGAAGGTTCATTTGGAACTAAGATTGATAATGCTAAAGCTTCATTGAAGAAGAAAAGCTTCAATTCCGTAGGTAAGAAGTTTGGAAAAGATGTTGTAAGTGGATTCAGTGAAGGTATATCAAATATGTCTAGTTCAATCTCTAATCAGATAACTATGATGTATGGATATTCAACACGATTCACAGATTTAGGACAATACTTAGGAAGTGCATTTAAAAATGCGTTCAACAATCAATCAGGAAACATTAATACAGGTGGTACATATACTCATACAGTAAACAGAGGAAATGAATCAATAGGACACAATAGGAAGTTTGCTAAAGGTGGCCCAGTTTACTTAAAACGAGGTGGACAACCTATTGTTATGAAGTCTAGTGGAACAGATACAGTACCAGCTATGTTGACTCCTGGTGAGTATGTAATGAAACGTAGTGCAGTTAAGAACGCAGGTCAAAGTTTCATGGATAAAGTAAATAACATGGATTTAAAGGGTGCGTTCAAAGAATTGTCTACTAGATATGGTTCTCAAGTTGGAAGTGTTGTTAATAAGAATGTGACTATCAACAATAACGATAATCGTGTTACGAATAACAGTATCGCTTTCAACGAAGGAAACGAAAGAAGGCAGGCTATCAAAGTAGGTAGATGCTTGAGAGGTTTGGCATAATGACTTGTTATAACTTAAACCCATTAAAAACATACGTTCAGTTCAATGATCTTGTAATAGACAGTGCGGAGGAGATTTCCTCTGCCTCTCTAAAGCAAGATACAAAGACTGCAACGCAAGAATATAGTTACGGACATGGTAGTTATGTTGCTTTCCAAAAGAATCAACAGTTTCTTACGGAAGGTGATTTGTCCTTAACATTGAATTTTAATTATGAACATTTTCATGATGAAGATAGAAGATTCCTACGTGACTATTTCAATTTGAATTTGCTTAAACCTGGAAGGTTATGGGCGATTCAAGATAACAAATTGATTTGGGCATGGGCCTATGTCACAGGATTTAGTGAAGATTACAAAAAATACCAAGGTTATCTATCAATGGATATTGATTTTAAACTTTGGGAAGGTGTATGGCATATTGCAGACACAAAGAAAACATTCTTAGTTCCTTATTCTGTATGCAATATCCTCGATTGTGAGGATTTCAGAGATGCTCAAGAGTGCTTATCGTGTTGTGTTACTTGTCCTCCTGATATGGAAACTTGCAATTCGTGTTTATGTGATTGTGGAGACATCACAGAGGAAACATCATTATGCGTAATGGGAACTAAAGCATTGGAAGATTTTATGAATTGTGGCAATTCATACAAGATTGTCTACGATTGCATCAAAGGTGAACAGATTTTCGGTGATGATTTAATCAAAAATAAAATCTGTAAAAAAGATTATTGCGTTGAGTCAATTGCTGGAAGATTCTACAGTGGAACAGTATTAGATACAGATAAGGTAAAATTGATTCTAGATGGTAAATTTCAAAACCCTGAAATTGAAATAAACGGAAACAAAATGATGATTTTAGGTGAATATGATGGAATTTTAACACTTGATTCAAGTTGGAACTTATACTTTACTGCGGATGGATGTTGTGCATCAGAGGAAGTAGATTTAGATAATCTAGTGATCGAAGATGAATTTGGATTCACAGTACATCATGGAATGAATAGATTAGTTGTCACAGGCTCATGTTGTAAGATGGCTTGTGTATATATAGATGTTGATGAACTTACAAATTAAGGAGGCTTGCAGTGGCAAATGTAAAAAGTTATTGCACTGCTTGTGGAAAGTTAAAAGATAGCAGTGCAGAGTTTATCCAAAATGGTGTTACAGATTCAATCTGTACGTCTTTAGGAAACGATACAGGCTTAAATCCTGAAAATGGCAATAATACGTGTACAGACATGGAAAATGCCAACGATTGCCTTACAAAAGGCTTGTATGACATCATAGATGGATTTGATTTGTGTGATTGGAAATTATTCATGAGTCAATATGCTAACAATGATTACAACATGAAAGCAGCTATGATTTGTTGGATGTGTGGATTGCAAGACCAGTTGTATAATCTTCAACTTCAAAATTTGGCAATCGAAACACAATATACTATTCAACAGTCCACACCTGGATTGAGTGTTGCAATTGACAGACAAGGTAATTTCAGATTCAATTATTCAGATTGGATTCATACAAGTGGATATACGAAAGTAGCGGACGGAGTTATAACGGGAAAAGTTGATTTCTGTATGAAACCTAATAAAGATAAGAGTGCTACATACAAATTCAATAGCGTTACATTGAAACACTACTCTTATAAAATGACGGGAGTTTCAGCAGGTTCAGCTCCTACTATTTCGATTCGTGTTCCTAATAGGAATGGGTCGTTGGTATATCAGAAAATCACAAATGCTTCATTTGAAGAAGATATTAACAAAACAGTTGAATTAAGCATGAGTGGAACAGTAAAAGCTGGAGAAACAACAAATTGGTTGCAATTCCTTTCTATTTATGTTGATTGGGTAGAAGATGATGAAATATCTCTACACACTCGTTTTGTAAATGATAACAAGGTGAATTTTGTTATCTGTAGAGATTAGGAGGTACACATAAATGAATAAAGATGTTTGTTCTGCTTGCGATTCTTTAAAAGCTACAAGCAGTAATTTCATTCAAAAAGGTGTAACAGATACTATTTGTGCCAATCTTAAAGCAAACCAAGGCTTTGAAAATAAGGGCCACAATAACTGTACAGATATGCATGATATGAACGATTGCCTATTAGGCGGATTGTTAGAAAAGATTGATACAATTGATGTTTGCGATACAAAAGAAGCTATCAGAGATTTGGAAAAGAATTTAATCAGTATCATAGATGTAATGATTTGTTCTGATTGCGGCCAATGGGAAGAAATCGAAAAACTATGGGCAGAAATCCAAAAGCTTTGGAATGCTATAAGAGATTTACAAGGCAAAGTTGGAAAGATTGAAGGCAGTGTTGGAGATATGTACAGTGCAGTTGAAAAGATTCTTACGAACCTTAAAAACAGTGGTGCATGGAAGCAAACAGGAGATACTGTATTTGAAGGAAAATTCAATGACGGAAGAAGCATTGCAACAGGTAATATCAATATCTTCGGTGGTACTCCTGATGGAAACTCATACATCCGTACTAATAACGGAAGTTCTGAGAATGATTTGGCTGGTGGTGTTTAATGGCATGGCAAAACTTTCATGGAGCTTACGATAACACAGGGCCATACGCAAACGTAGTATTAGGTGGAAATCCAGGCGATACCGCAGACTTTGGATTCCCACTTGCTATTGCCCATTCTAAAGGATATGGAAAAGGTATCAACTTTTCAGATGATGGAAACTATGGTGTTACTTTCACATTAGATTTAGTTGGATATTGTGTAACGGATGCTGGTCAATATACAGGAAACGGAAAGTATGTACAGTATGGCGGAAGATATAACTATATTTTGATTATTAGTGTTTCCAACAACAATAAAGCCTCATGGAGAGAGATTTACAATCAAGTAATATTCTCTCATGCCGATACATGGCCATTAGCTTATTCATCAGGTTGGGAAACAGTAGCACAAAATAGTCAATGGAGCGGTAAGCTACAACTTCCAACAGATACAACACACGTTAAAGTTGAGTTAAGAGGCGAAGATGCTACATTCCCTTATGAGAATATATATTCAATTCAACAGGTTATCCCTGATTTCAGACCATGGGCAGTAAGAAAAGGCGGTATATTCTATTCTTTGGATAGAGCTACAGGATGGTTTAAAAAGAGAGTTAAAGACTCTTGGGTAACTATTGGCAAGTACAGTGCCGATAAAGCGAATAAAGAAAACCAAGGGTCAAGTAGAATTAGAAAAAATGGTAAATGGGTAGGACAAGGCAAAATTGGTAGTTAGGAGTAAATATGATTCCTTACTTTGAAATATTAGAATTTGGAAAAGTTAAGAAAAGATTCAGAGAGGCTTTAAGCACAATCAGTTTTTCAAATGAGTTGATGACAGTACCTGAAATGCAAATCACAATTCCTAACGAATACTACGATTTAATCTCAGGAAGAAAAGAAATGCGAGTAATTATGGATTGTGGAGTTTTCTACGGAATGATTACCGACTACAAACCCTCTGTAAGTGGTTTAAACATATCTCTAACGCACATAATTAACGAATGGACATATAGACAAGTACCAACGAATTATGCGGTTAAAAACGCTCTTATAAAGAACGTATACGAAAGTGAAGATATGTATTATTCGACACAGTGGAAGATGAATTTTGAAACTGAGATTGATAATGAAAAGATTGACTACGTTTATTCTAGACAATCTAAATTGGATGCACTTACTAAAACTTGCGAATTGACACCATCTGTTTATTGGAGAGTTCCTTTTACAAATGATAAGCAAGTTGAAGTTGGATATTTTGGAAAGAAACAACCAGTTATGCTTTCCAATAAGCCAACATTAGGAAGAAACTACAGAATCATTGGTGAGCCAACAATGGAAACCGATTTTTCAGATGTTATCAACCTTGCTACAGTTTATGCTAATAAATCTGATAGTGGTATGTCCTCTTTATCATTGAGAGAAGTATATAACGATAAAAGCTTGCAGAACCCTAAATTCCCTGTAGTTATTTTGAGATCAAACATAAATAACGAACGTGATTATGAATATGTAGACTTTCCTAAATTAGCTCCTAACAATCAATTGGAGTATTCCATTATTGATACAGAGTCTGTTGGATATGAAAGTGGTGTATTCATTGAGGGAACATTTGCTTTTGATGATTTATCGCCATTTAGCCTAGAGGATATGACAAAAGAATCTAAGGATTATAAATGGGTCATTCCTAAAGAACAGAGATATTTAACTGATACAGAGGAAATAAACAACGCTAAAGCTTTATGGCACTCTTTAAAAGACATTTGGAGTAAATCTGCTATTGCAGCTTTATGTGGTTCGTGTCATGTTGAATCAACATTAAATCCTAACTTGTATCAAATGGGTGATGTTCCTGATTCTCAAAAAGGATTTGGATTAGTTCAGTGGACTCCATACACACGAATTACCAATTGGCTTGGTTCTCATGGATATTCAAGCTACACAATGTATGGAAAAGGGGAAGTAGCTAAGTTGGTTGAAGAATGGTCAACAAATGCTACAAATGGTCCTTGGATTCCAACTTCTTCTTATAACATCACATTCCAACAATGGTCACACATGGAAGCCGATATGAATTACATGGTAATGGCTTTTATGGCGGATTATGAACGTGGTGATACATCTATTGATTTACAGTATCAAAAGCGTATTGAATTTGCTCAACGTATCTATGGATTGATTCCTGAGTGGGAACAAGATGATAACGGAACTACAACCGATACAGATAAAACACAATCTCGTCCTTGGAACGCTCAGAATTTTATCAATACATGGAATGGTCAATCTATAGACATGGATGGTGTGCCAATTGAACAACCATATCAATGTGTAGATGCATGGAAGAAAGCATTACAGACATTGAATTATCCCGACCCTACAAGAGCTATTGGCGGTGACGGATACGCAGATTACATTTGGTATAATAGAGATGAATTAGGTTATTCTCAGTTTTTTGATTATGTTAGTACACCTCAATTTGGAGATTGGTGCATATTCGGTAGAAGTGGTGACACACCTGCATCACACGTTGCGATGTACGTTTCAGATGCTGGCAATGGTAGAGCGAATTTCTTTGGCCAAAACCAACCTTATCCATATTGCAATACAACAACAATCAGTACATCAAATATCATTGGCATTTTAAGAGTAAAGAGCGTTTATGTACAACAAAGCATTGACCCTGAGTCTACAAACGGAACGACTATCATTACTGATAACGATAGAATATATGCGGCCAAGGTTGTATATGATTGTGCTTGTAGAAAACTAATTAATGCAAGAAGAAAGTTTGCTATCAATACTTCTTGTGAAGCATTACCTAAAGAAGTAAACGTAGGTGATAGAATCAGATTTATTTATGATCTCAATTTATTGCAATTAGGAAGTTGCAACAGATACATGAAACGTATTCTAAAACAAGATGATTGGTTCTATATAACAAGCCTACAAAGAGAAATAGATAAAACAGGAATTGAAATAGATACATTGACACTAGAGAAATTCCTTAGAACAGATAGAGACGGAAAGAGTGAGTAGTTATGGATATTAGTAAGGCGATAAATATATTAGCTGATAGTGTCTATGATTTGAAAGAAAAAGGAAGATACAATTCCATTCAACGTAGAAACCATACAGTTGACTTTTATGGGTATGAGTTCCCTAGATGGGGATGCTCAAGTTCTAAACCAGCGGTAATAGGAATGTCAATTTCTCAGGATTTGATTTATTATGAGCGTTTTGAGTTTAAACTAGTAATAGATAATTCTACTGCTACAAACTTTAATATCGAGATTGAAGGAATCGACATGACACCATATTTCAAGCAGCAATTCAACGGAGCGTGGATTACGGGAAATGGACTATGGCCTGGGCAATACTCTAATTTTGATGTTCTTAAAGCTTGTGGATATCTTTCAGAAAGCGATAGAAATAGAATACTAGACCCAGGATATAAGACAATCAAAGTAACAGGAAATGGTAATTTTGATTGTACGTTAGTTAATTATCTTAAATATAGTCATGTAAACAGATAAGAGGTATCTATGAATAGATATGAGCAAAGGATTGAAAACCTATCAAATCATGTAAAACAAAACCCTAGAGATTGGCAGTCTGCCATATCGCTATTGAAATTGAACAGTCAACAAATCGACTTTAAAAGAAAACAAAAACAACAGTCTGCTAGATTGTCTATCAAAGCATACAAAAAGGAGGTTGTGTAGATGGAAAACAAATATAGCACTTCGGGAATTGGAGAAGATATTATCCGTAGTTTTACACAAATTGCAAGTGCAGAACTACACGCTAAAACCTTATTAGAAAAACGTATTTCTGAGGTTGAAAACGGATTAATTAGTGAAGAAGAAATTCCTGATAATTTAGAAAAGATTGAAGCATTAAAGGATGAAATTGATGATTATGCCAACATCAGACGGTCTCAAATGCTTTATCTATACAATTCTTTTGGTGGCAAAGGGGATAGAGAACAGTGGTGTTTAGTTAAACATTTAAGTATGGCTATGTACACTGCATTTGAAGCATATCAAGCTTCGGATAGAGACCCCGAATTATTGAATATTGCTTTGGAGATTAACAAGAAGTTTATTGAAGCTTGTACAAAATTCTTAGGTGTAGAAATTACTTCTTGTGCATCTTGTTTTGCAGACATTATGAAAGCTGGAGGAAAATAATATGCAACCTGTAGTATGTAACAAAGATATGGCAGTAGTATTTCCTTTAAAAGATGGTGATTGCGAATTTTGGCTAGAAATCGTTGATTCTGTAGATGATATTACTAATCCAAGTAGAGACCATGCTTATGTTGATTCAAAAGGATTGTTCTATATCTACAACGGAAAAGAAATTCAAGTAATTAATGACCATGCCAATTTGAAAATCAAATGGGGAAATATGATTGGTGATATTTCTAATCAATTGGATTTAATAGAAATTCTAAATCAATTCGTGAAAACAATTTCTGTAAACGGAACAAACATTGCCAAAGACAACGAAAAAAACATTGCTATTCAAGTTCCTATCACAACTATTAAATTAGATGGAAACACGATTAGTCCTGTTGATTATATTGTCAATTTAGATTTAGCTAGTGTTTATGCAAAGAAAACTGAAATTCCTAAAAATGTATCTGAGCTTGAAAATGATGCTGGATATATTAAACAAGAAGTTGTAGATCAATTAGTGCCTATCAAAACAATCAAAGTCAACAATGTAACGATACCGCCTGATGAAAAACACGCAGTAAATATCGAATCAATTCGTTATAAAGTTGGAACTGCCGACCCAAACACAACAAATTGCCCTAACGGATATTTCTACTTTCAGATAGGAGACTAATCCATGGCTTATGTAGGTTATAACTGGGCATTACTAGCAAATCATCAAATTTGGTCATACAGTGGCAGATGCAATATGTATTTCCAAGTATACGCATGGAGCGAACAAGATGTTATAAATAATAGGTCTACAGTCCATACAAGAACTAGGATTTTAGTTGAAAATAAAAACCCAAGCTATTCAGGTTATTATATTGAACAAGATTGGTCTGCTGGAGTTACAGGAGCACCAAATTATAGTGCTCATGCAACGTTATCAGATGGTGGAGCTGGTACAAGCAAGGAATATATTCTACAAAATGGTTCATTTACTGTTAATCATGATTCTAATGGTAATGCATCAAGCAAAATATATTATTGGTTTAATGGAACATATACAGGAGCTATAGGAAGTCCTACAAACACAAACGTAGTAGACATATCACTTCCTAAAATTGATAGAACCGCAGGCAAGGCAACAATAAGCAATGTTGGAAGTACATACAAAACAATGTACTGTACAATTTCTGTTCCGTTTGATTCCGTAGAGAATCAATGGAGTATAGATGGAAGTAATTGGACAACGTGGAATAAATCAATAAAAGCCGATACTCCTTTTGTAGATACATGGACAGGGTTAAAGCCGAACACAAAATACACGGGATATTATCGTTTCAAAAGAAAATATAATGGAGTTTGGAGTGAAGCGGTAAGTTTTACTGCGACCACTAAATATCCTAATGCTCCGTCAAAAGGAAGTGTTTCTTTAAGCTCGGTAACGTCCAATTCTGCAAAAGTTAGTTGGAGCGGATTCTCATTAGGAGACATGGCCACTGATTATTCTTATCAAACATCTAATGATGAAAATAATTGGACAGACCGAGGTAAATCAACGAGCTTAACTCTTAGTGATTTGAAGCCTAATACAAACTATAAATTCTATGTAAGAATGGTTGATAATTATGGTCAACCTTCGTTGGCAGCTAGTACATCATTTACGACATTGAACCCTGAAAAGCCAAATGTAGGTGGTATCGGAAGTACAGGAGTCACACCTCATGGCGGTATGTTTGGTTGGTATGGATTCTCTGTAAACGAAGGAGCTACAATAGATCACTACGAATATTCGCTAGACAATTCAAATTGGATTAACGTAGGAACTGATACACATATTTATTTGGACAATTTAAATCCTGAAACAAGTTATACGTTATACGTTCGTATTGTTGATAACTTCGGCTCTAAATCAGATAGTGCTACATTAAGTTTTAAAACATTGGTTGACCAATTTAAACTTGCGTACAATACAAATTTGTATCAAACAGAAATTCTAACTAAAGACGGAGTAGACATCTTAGCTAAGAATGGAGATAACTTGATTGTTGATGTTCTTGGCAGAGAAAGGCTTAGAACTGCTAGAGTTTTCTACAACGACAATGGAGTTATAAAGAAAATAAAAGCGGCTTATTTCAACAAGAAAGGTAATATTCTACGTTATAAAAACTATGGAAGTTAGGAGGTATATAAATGGGTGTTAGAATTGCAGAATTGCCTTCAAGCGAAGGTATTTCAAAAACAGATTTAATTATCATCCAAGATAATGAAGCTACCAAACAAGGTACAATCCAACAATTAGATGATTCTTTAGGCGTTAGCAAACTTAAAGAAGAATTTGAAGCGTTGGGATTATCTGTAGACGAAGAAGGATATATTGTTCAGGAGGTACAAGAATAATGGCAAAACACAGAATTTTAACAGATGAAACAGGAGAAAAAATTGTAAAAGCATTAAATATCATTGCTCAAAACGGAATTTCATATCAATCAATGGATTGGCAGAAAGTAAGAACATTAATTGCAAACGGAGTCGGTGAAAGTGCGTTTGCTATTGGTACGCAGTTAATTGAAAAATGGACAGATACAGCAGATTCAAAAGAATACGATATGCCTTGGCAAGTAAACCATTTTGAAGATGTAACATTAGAGGACGGAAAAGTAGTACCTGGAATGTGGTTACAAACGCACTATACTTTGCCTTTTGGTATTCAATTTTCGCATCAGAGAGCATTTCTAGCGTGTCCTGATGGACTAAGTGCTGGTACTTACAATTTCGATTTTGCAAAGGCATGGGGAAATAATGTTAAACCAGGAATCAACTACCAATTTACATTGACAAAACCTGTTGAAAAAGGTGGCAGATTAGCTGGATGCTACGGAGCACCAGACCAAGCACCATCTAGTTGGAAAGTTTATTCATACGGAAAAGATGGAATTACACTAAATGAGACGGTAAATGTTACTGTTGGTAGTAGTGGAACAAATCTAGGAACAATCCAATATGATAGTAGAAGCGGAAATTTAAACTCTGCACAAGAAATGGCATATGGATGGAACAGATGGAAAACATCTGCTTTAAGACAGTATTTGAACTCAAGTAAACCAAAAGGGCAATGGTGGACTCCTCAAGACCAATGGGATATTTGTCCTGACCAATTAGCTTCTAAAGACGGATTCCTTTGTGGTATGCCTGAGGAAATGCTAAATTGTTTAAAAAAAGTAAAGGTAGTTACTTATGCTAATACTGTTAATGATGAAGGAGCAGAGGATATTACATACGACTATGTTACGTTACCTTCATTATCACAGATGTTCATTAAACCACAAACTAGTGGTGAAGGTGATGTTCACACCTATTGGAAAAGAAGAAGTGGACGTACAACACCTTGTGAATGGTATACAAATTATCCAAATATGATTGAGTATTCAATTGCTAACAAAACATCACCTCAGTACGTCCGATTGCGTTCAGCCTACCAAGGCAGTGCTTGTATTCCTTGGTATGTGAACACTAGTGGCAATGTCTGCTACGACTACACTTCTTATGCGAATGCGTTCTCCCCGCTTGTCTGCATCGCATAAATCTAAAATCGGGGCAGACAACGTACTGCCCCATACAAGGAAAGGAATTGTTAAATGGCAACTAATGTAAATGAAAGAAATGTACCTGATACACCAACAAATAAAATGTTGGATTGTTTGTGGGAAGCAAGAAACTTGTCTTTGTATACTGTAAAGATTTGTTCAAACACAAATAATTTTCCACCTGAATATTATCAGACAATGACGGGTGACATAATTAAGAAGGCAAAAGATATATACAGGCTAGGAAAAAGAGCAAATGCAATATATGTTCAAGGTAAGACGGGACATGAAAGATGGGAAGAACGCAGTAGATACCAACGTGAAGCCATTTTCCTTTGCGTAGATTTATTATCTGATATAGATGTAGCAAAAACATTATTTAACATTCGTGGAAAACGAGTTAAATATTGGACTAAGCAAGTAGTAACGGTAAAGAGAATGTATATCGCATGGCACAATGCAGATAAAGAACGATATGCAAAATATATCAATTAGTATTTATTAATAATCACTAATACATACGGGATGTAGGTTGATTCTCAGAACGTCCGATTGCGTTCAGCCAACCAAGGCAATGCTTGTAATACTTGGAATGTGAACACTAGTGGCAATGTCAACAACAACAACACTTCTAATGCGAATACGTTCTCCCCGATTGTTTATCAATTTAAACTATATGGTCAACCTTAGATGTTGATACGATTTGATATGTGTGAACAAGGAACCTCATCCCTGCTCATTAGAGCGAACAATACCGCAGAATATACATAAATCAGTGTATTTTGCCACCGATGTTAGAGCCTCTGAAAAAAAGATGGTAGCTAACTATGACGGAAGGAAACTATTATTTTGGAAATAAAAGAATATATTACAGACTACGATCAATTGTTTGATTCGATGTTGAAATGTAAGAAAAATGTATCTTGGAAACCTAGCGTTAAATCATTTGTGTTAAATGGTGTAGAGAATTGTTTGAAGATGGAAGAACAATTGCAAAATGATACATGGATAAACAGAAAACCTAAACCGATTATTGTTACATATCCAAAAAGAAGGGAATGTTTAAGTATACCTTTTAGGGATAGAGTTTATCAACGTAGTATTAACGATAATTCATTATATCCTCAAACAACAAAGCACTTTGTCTATACAAATATAGCTTGTCAAAAGTTTAAAGGAACTAAGAAAGCTATGGATGTAATGAGGCAATATCTTCATAGATATTACATCAACAACAAAACAAATGTAGGATATGTTGTATGGATAGATATACATGGATATTATCAAAATATGAGACATAAAGATGTCAACGAATGTTTTTATAAGATGTGCGATTCAGATACTGCTAGTATGTCTAAAGATGTGTTAGATACACAATATTCAGGAGATATCGGATATAATCCAGGTTCTCAAATGGTTCAGATTGCTGGCATAAGCTTATTGAATGAATTAGACCATTTCATCAAAGAAAAACTACATTGCAAAAGTTTCATAAGATATATGGATGATTCATATTTGATTACAAATGACAAAGAAAAAGCTAAACAATTGAAGAAAATAGTTTGCGATAAGTTAATCGAATTAGGTTTTGAACCTAACCCAAAGAAAGCCAAGGTTCTAAGAATAGATAAAGGATTTATGTTTCTTGGATTTAAAGCTACATTATCAAAAACGGGCAAGGTTTATTACAACCTAAGTTCAGAAAATATAAAACATGAAAGGCGAAAATTAAAGAAACAAGTCATTAAAGTTAAGAAAGGTGAAATGACAAAAGAAGAAATTGATGCAAGCCTTCATAGTTGGAAATCACACGCAGAATTAGGCAATACGTACAAGTTATTACAAAGAATAGATGCGTATTATGCTAATCTATGGAAGGAGATAAAAGTATGATTATCAAACAATTAGATGTTTCTATCGAAAAACAAGCTCAAGAAGAATATCAAGCTTCACAAGTTCAATCTACAAAAGACGAATTAGAAAATCAAAAGTTTCTAACGGAATACGTTGCTTGTATGGCAGGTATCGAATTACCTGTTGACGAAGAAGAAACGGAGGAAATGAATCATGTACAGGATTTTGAATAATCAGAAAAGCAGAGTGATTGACGGAAAGTATAGTAAAGATAATTACATTTTCTTAGTAGAACAAGCTTATAAGAAAAAGAAAATCACTAAAGCAGAATATCAAGAGTTGATTGATTTTGAGTAATTTCGAGTATATTCAATATTTATCAGATATTATTGATAAGCAAAATAAAATCATCAAAGAACAGAATGAGATTCTATATATGAATGGAATTGATGTTTTAGATAAAGAGAAGGGACGATAATGTACGTCCTTTTCTTTTCATTATATAATTGATATGCCATAAAACAGTACCTCAGAAAATATGAGAGAGATGAAATATTTTTGGAGGTGTTAATTTATGAATGTACAAGATTTTTTATCTTTATTACAGACTATTGCTACTTTAGTTTGTGGTGGATTAGCTTTATATTTTAAATTCAGTACGAAAGCTAAAACCAAAGCAAAAGAAGTTCAAGAAGTGATTGCTAAAATTACTGCACAAGCAGTTGTATATATTAAAGAAGCAGAGGACAACTACAAAGATACAACTAATGCAGGTGGAAAGAAGTTTGAAGAAGTTGTAGGTAAGCTATATGATCTAGTACCTGATGCATTGCATGGAATTATAACAAAAGAAATGATTAGTGAAATTGTTCAAAGTACTTTTGATGAAATTGAAGAATACGTTAAGATTCAATTAGATAATGGAATTGATAAAATCAACGTAAAAGGTGACTAATGGGAAAAGTTATCACTATTGATTTAGAATATGTTTTATGGCTTTTCGGGTTCATTGCTTCCGCTTGGGGAGTAGTAAAGATTATTAAAGAAGTAAAGAAACCTAATGACGATTTAAAAGAAACTGTTAGAAAACACGAAGAATGGTTAGTAAGAGACAATGATAGAATAAAATCAATTGAAAGTTTAGTTATCACACAAGAAGGGATAAAGAAAGAATTGAAAGAACACTCTAGAAGGCTAGGAGAACATGAAGAAAGATTAGAAGAAGATAAGCAACGTGGTAATTTGACATTAAAAGCAAATATCGCAATCATCAACAATATGCTTTCTGAAAACGACAAAGATAAACTCCAAGAAACTAGAGATGAGATTCAAAACTTTCTACTCGATAAAAACTAAGGACTAATTGTTAAGCAGTCTATTTTATAGACAAAAATGTAAATAAGTGGACAAATGTATATTACATTTCTTATTTACATTTGCTTAATGATAGGTTTCGAGCCTAAGTGAGTGCTGTTTTACGAAAGTGATTCTGCATGATGAACTACGTTAGAGAAAAGGTTAAAGACACACCTTCAGATGTGCTTGTCAGTCTGAAGCTCTGTGAGTGCCAATCAAGAAACTATGCTAATGTCCTGCATAGATAACAGAGAAACACATATATCCTCTCCGACATTGGCAAGACGAAAATTACTCTGAAAGGAAGGTATCCAGAGATGGTAAATAGAATTGAATATTGTTTTGTTGTTGACAAAAATAACAAACCATTAGCACCAACAAAAATTAATAAAGGTTGGTATTTGATTA
>ERZ809207.201-NODE-201-length-31949-cov-20.661504_pt1 | contig 31949 bp, 53 predicted proteins | sample MGYA00520515_ERZ809207 | MGnify/ENA primary metagenome ERZ809207 (study PRJEB31570, sample SAMEA3213009) | Homo sapiens | biome: human-gut; feature: human gut; material: fecal | place: Sweden | collected 2011 ... | reverse complement strand
ACGGCTATAAAGCCGACTTGTCAGGCGGCGTGCTTGACCTCTATCAAGGCGCGGGAACAGGAACCGGAACAGGGGAAAAATATCTGACCTTTGGCAGCTCGATGCTGTTTAAAACCGCACTCGGCGGCGACTGGTATGCGACTATCGCCGCGCCGGAGTTTACGCTCGGCGGGTCTTCAAAAGGCTTTAGATTTGGCACATCAACCGCGAATGCGTCTGCGGCGATGCCTGCCGTCGGCGGTTTGGCGTACAACTGGACAACTGATTTCGCGATTATCGAAAAAAACAGAACGAGAGTCAGACAATGTGTCGAGACGAACGAGGCTAAATATGACCAGTTTGAGAGCCTGATACACCACAGAACCGTCGGCGGAACAAATTTTAAACTTGGCGTTGGTATTGCAAAGATGAACGCCGAAAAGACACCGGGAGCTGGCTTGGAAATAAGAGGCGAGACGTCCGACTATCTCTGGGCGGGACTCTATGCGTGGACGGAGCTTGATAATGTTATGCGCTTAACCTTCCAAACGCGAAATCAGGACGGCACGACCTACAGCAGGACACTCACGGCAAATGGCGACTTTTTGTATTTTAATGGCAAACGATTGAAATTTGCAGACGAAGAGGCGGTGAAAAAATGACAAAAACCGAAATCGAACAGAAAATCGCAGAGGTCAAAGCGCAGGGCGACGCCTTGCAGAAGCACAACGCGCAGCTGATACAGCAAATAGAGGTCAATAAAGTCGAGCTTGCCAAAGTTTGCGGCAAAATCGAACTGTTGTCCGATATGCTCTCAGAGCTCGAAAAAACGCCCGTGGAGGGCGAGAACGAGGAGGCGGAAAAAGATGCAGACAAGAACGATAACGGTTGATTATGCCCGCCCGCGTGGCTACGACGTAGGCTATCGCGCGGAAAATAACTTTACCGTGCTTGCCTTGCCGGTGCCCGCCGAACTCGAAAATGCCGACAGCTATCGCGTATATTTTGAGTCGACCGTCGGAGATTACTTGCAAACGGAGACACTAACGCCCGTTGACGGCTATGTTACCGTCAAAATAACGAGCGACATCGTCCCCGAACCCGGAAACATGGCGGCACAGCTCGTCGCATTCAGAGCGGGCGAGATAGTCGGCTATGCGCCTATGATAACGGGCACGGCCAAAGTGTCAATCCCGGACGGCACAGAGCGGTTGAGTCATAGCCTCGCCGCCGAGATCGCTCTTAACACTGCCGCACGGCATTCGCACGAAAACAAGTCGGTTCTTGATAAGTTTGCCGAGTCAGACGGCAAGCCGACCTATGGCGGTGAAGCTTTAGGCGGTGGTGGTGGAGCGGGCGACTTCATAATCAAAATGACGGTTGCAAGCGACGACGACGGCAACTATACTGTCGCATCTTGCGACGCAACTGTTGAACAGATAGACGCGGCGGTTGCTGCTGAAAAAAGGGTTGTAGTAATAGCCACAGATACAGACAACAATCTATCTTGGGATATACCTATTGTTCAAGGCTTTAACGGTAGCAACTATTATTTTGCCACATTTCTGCTTGGTCAAGCTATACTTTCATTTGTACAGAAGGTCGGAGAAAACCAAGCTAGATGGCAATTCATAGTTGGTCAAATCGGTGCGGATTTTATTGGTTATTCAAATGACGCACTGCCGAACATATCGACAGTCGAAGACGCTCTCAACGAGCTTGTTCTCGACTCCCACACCCACGACAACAAAGATACACTCGACAAGCTTTCCGACTCAAACGGCAAACTCCAATATAACGGCTCTGATGTCGGATTAAAGGGAGACAAAGGTGATACAGGAGCAGCGGGAGCGGACGGTTATACGCCTGTCAAAGGCACGGACTACTGGACAGCGGCAGACAAAGCAGAAATAGTCAACGACACGCTTGCCGCCCTGCCGACTTGGACGGGAGGTAATTACTGATGGCATACGACAAGGTAGTTGACTCCGCCGCGCTTGATGCCGCTATGACCTACACGGCTAACCGCATCCGCAACAAGACAGGTAGCACAGACCAAATAGCATGGGACTCCGCCAAAGGCTTTGGTGACGCGGTTGACGCTATAACAAGCGGTTCTTCCGCACCGGAGTCTGATCCGCGCGAAGTTTATCAAGGCACACGCCCCGCCGAATGGCTTAGACTGCCGGATTATGACAAAGTTGAGAACAGGACGATGTATTGTCTTGTTAAGTTGTTTCCAAACGGCACTAACAAAGTATCATTTGGGTTTAGATGCGAAGGTACTTGCACAATGTATGCCGGAAAAGTTGTCAACGGTGAGTTTGTGGCATTTGAAAACGACGAGCCGGTGACAGTGACAGGCACTGGCTATGCCGGAGACCACATTGTGACTCGCGTTTTTAATTACGCCGACTACACCGATACAATGAGCGACGGCACGAAGCAGCTGGTCGTCAAGTTGGAAACGTCGGGCTGGTGGTATCGTATTTGGTCGGATACAAGAACGGGAAGCTATTATATAAATGATGGTGTAGTGGATATGATTCTGCGAAAAGACGACGATCAGGCGACACATTTGTGACGGAGGGCAATTTGACCGGGTGTCGATATTTTTACAATTTCGGCAATAAAATCCCGACCGGTCTTACGGCAGTTGAATATGTTAAGACACAGTCAGGGATATGCGAGCCAAACACAAGGCTCTATTTGACCACGCTTAAAAGCTTTTTGGGAACGGTCAAACTGACAGGCTGGTGGGAGACTTTCCGCCAATGCACAAATCTCCGAGAGCTGACCTGCGACATCAGCGAGACCACAGGTTGGACTAACCCGTTTTATCCGTCGATGGCGTGCTATTCTCTTCGCAAACTCCTTTTTGTGGGTGGAGAGAGCCTGACGAGTTTTCCGGGTGATATAAACCTCTCGAAAACATCGCTCGAAGCGGACGCGGTGCTTGCATTTTTTAACACCTTACCGGATATATCCACATCGGAAACGGCACGGACAATCACGCTCCAAAGCACACCCGCTGCGGCGGAAGGAATCCCGGAAGCCACGCTTGCAGTGGCGACAAATAAAGGATGGACGGTGGTAACGGCATGACAATTAACGGCAATATACTTACGGCAGATGATGGCAAGGTACTGCAAAAAGGCGATGTTATCGCGGCAACCGTCCACCTCGGAGTCAACGACAGTGCAGAAAATTGGGTGGAAATTGACAAATCTGACGAGGAAATATCCGATTCCGAGGCGCTGGAAATAATCACAGGAGGTGCAGATATATGACGCGAGCAGAAGCAAAAGCCTATCGCGACAAGATAGACGGCGTGTTGAAGAAGGTCACTACGGACGCAGAAGCTTTGGAGTATGCAGAGCTTTATCCGCTTTGGAGCGGGTATGTCGATTATGCTGTTGGCAGTATAGTCCGCAGACCGAGCGGGCTGTATAAGTGTTATAACGCTATATCAGCAAATCCGACATGGTTGCCGGAGGACACGGCGGCACACTGGGAGCGCATCACGGTCGGCGAGGACGGCACAATCGACAATCCTATCACGGCGGCAGTCGGCATGAGGTACTATAAAGACCTATATTATGCCGACGGCGGCAAAATTTACAGATGCACAAGAGACGACAGCAACGGTCAAGGTACTATACTGCACTATGTACCGTCGCAGCTTGTGGGCATATACTTTGAGGAGGTGACGGGATGAGCGTGTGGGAAGTTTTTTTAGCCGCAATAGGTGCATGCGGGACGGTGTGCGCCATTATCTTTGGGTATCAAGCCTATAAGCGAAACGGCAAGAGCGACAACCGCGACGAGGGCAAGAAAGACGGTGTTGTTTTGACGGAACTGGGATACATAAAAAGCGGTGTCGATGACATCAAACGAAAGCAAGAAAAGCAGGATGACAGCATAAGGGAAGTCGTTGAAAGACTGAGTTCTGTTGAATCGTCCGCGAAACAAGCACACCATCGGATAGACGGCTTGGAGAGCCGTATGAGCGAAAAATAAGGAGGTCACATTTATGTTTGCAGAATTTTGGTCGGAGTACGGTATGACATTGATCTACACCGTTTTAACGGCGGTGCTCGGCTTCATCGGAATCGCGATAAAGCAGATTCTTTCGAAGCTTTCCGCCGACAAGACTAAAGAGTCGGTCGTGAAAACTTGTGTCAACGCAGCGGAGCAGCTGTATAAAGATTTACACGGCGAAGAAAAGCTTGCGAAGGTCAAGGAAAACATCGTTGAAATGCTCAATGAGAAAGGCATATCAATATCTGATATCGAGATGGACATGCTTATCGAAGCGGCGGTTGCGGAAATCAATAAGCAGCTTAAGAAAAAGGAGGGTGCTGAAAATGGCAAAGACTAATACAGGGCTCGTGGCATACGCAAAAGCGAACATCGGCAATCCGTATTGGTACGGCACCTTTGGGCAGGTCGGCACACATACGCTGCTTGACTCGAAGCGCAAGCAGTATCCGTCTTTTTATACAAGCGCCAGATATGCGGCGTGCAAGAAAGATATCGGCAAGCGCGTGCATGACTGTGTCGGTTTGATAAAAGGCTACCTGTGGAGCGACAGCGCTACAGCCGCGCCGAAATATAACGCCGCGCAGGATGTGTCGGCAAACGGCATGCTCTCAAAATGTACCGAACACGGCAACATAAATAAGATGCCAGAGATCCCCGGCGTCCTCGTTTTCATGGATGGTCATGTGGGTGTGTATGAGGGCAATGGCTATGTTATCGAGTGTACCGTCTCATGCGGCGGTGGCGTCGTCAGAACCGCGCTTAAAAGCCGTCCCTGGGTGCATTGGGGCAAATGTCCTTGGATAAGTTACAACAGCACTACAGCGGCACAGAAGCCGTCAGAATCGACCTCGAAGCCAACAAGCGGCGTAAAAGTTGGTGACAAGGTCAGGATAACCGGCACGAACTATGCCACGGGTCAGCATATACCCGCTTGGGTTAAGCTGCGTAAGTATACCGTAAGTAAGGTGCAGGACGGTAAAGCCCTGCTCAAGGAGATCAGCAGCTGGGTGCATACCAAAGATATAACAGTAGTATCGACGGCAAAGAAAGGTGTTGCAGTCGGTAGCACAGTGACTATCAAGAAAGGTGCTGTTTACGGCGGCTGTACCTCAGCGCGCGGAAAAGCGGTCCCGTCCGCTCAGCTTGCACCGACAAAGCACAAGGTAAGCAAGATACAGACAAACAAAGGCGTCAAAGAAGCCCTGCTCGGCGATATATCGAGCTGGGTTGCAGTGGCGAGCCTTGAGGAGGCATGACATATGATAACAGCAATTTTTTTTAACCTCATGAACATGCTCGGGCTTTATGGAGCTTGGGCGGTCGTACAGATTCTCAAGCTCTTCGGAGCGATTTAAAACACAACCGGGCAGGGGATTTTCCCTTGCCCGGCTTTTTTGTTTTTGGATTAGTCGACAAGCGCGAGCTCGTCGTAGTAGTACTGCTTGTCGTCAATTGTGACTTCCGGCTCGCCGTTGATTGCGGCGTCGTTGCTGTACTCGCCCGCGAAAGCGATGGCTTCGTCAAGTGTAAAGCTGCGGTTGGTGATGATCTCGTAGACGGTTTCGTTGGTGTTGGTGTTGATGATTTTCATTTTCTTTTATCCTTTCTTTCAGAGCTTTCTGCTCTTTCATTGTCTTCATTATACCATAATGCTAGCATTATGTCAACACTTTTTTTAAAAGTTGCTAAAATTTTTTTAAAATAAACAGCCCCGCAGCAAGGCGGAGCCGTTGTGTGTTATTGCTCGTTCAAAAAATCATCAATCGCTTTTTTAAAAATCTGAGCCTGCGAGATGCCTCGCTCGTCGCACCTTAACTTAAATTTGGCGGCGGTTTCTTTTGGCACTCTGATATTTAGTTGTGTATAGACTTTGTTGTTATAGCGATCTCTGACCTGTGCCGATGTGCGGGTTTTGCGCTTGGGTTTTTCTTCCATACTTTCTATCTCCTATTTTCTCAATCTTTTGTGGCGGTAACGAGACCATTTTCGTGACCTTACGAAAATGGTCTCGAAATCATCACATCAACTTCGACGAATCACTCTGCGTACATCTCGAGGTATTCGCTGGCAATTTCGGATTCCCACTTCTCGACACTCGCAAGTTCAGTTGCGGCATCTCCGCACTCCTCGTATTCGTCGGCATCATAGGTTGCGATTTTCCAGCGGATGTCTTTCAAGTCGGCATCAGCCTTTTTCTGGATATCTTCAAGATCCATTGCACTGATTCCGGTTGTCTCATACCAGTCAATGTCGTTGGTATCAAGATCAGGAGTGTCAACTTCGTTTACGTCGACCGTGCTGCCGTCGTAAGACCAGCCGCTGCCGTTGATCCATTCGCCTGCGCTTATAACTTCGATGTACTTTCCCATTTTTCATTATCCTTTCTTTTAGAGCTTTCTGCTCTTTCATTGTCTTCATTATACCATAATGCTAGCATTATGTCAACACTTTTTTTAAAAGTCGCTCAATTTTTTTAAATTCTTTTGCGAACCGAAGAGAATACCTACAATTTGATTTTATCAGATGCCGCCAACGTGTCAAGGTAATAAAACGGACGGTAAAACGGCATTTTGCCGACGCTGGCAAAATGGTATAAAAATAGCAGCTCGCGCGGAGCTGCCGAAATAGGGTATAGAGCCGGAGACCTATAAAATAAGACCTAGACTCTTTGTTTGTATTATAGCACAATTCTTTATAATTGCAAGATAAAATAGCGGACAGGTCAACGCCTATCCGCTATTTTACACGATATTCCGAAAAGTGAACCGACAAAAAATAAGATGGTGTTCGACTTTTCAAAGATTGGTGGAGACGAGATTAAATGACCTTGATGATCTACTGTCTTCCCAGCCCATAAGTTTTGCGGGCGTTGTTTTGAGTAGTTTCGCGATAACTTCAATTTTGTCCGATGGGATATTGTTAATGATACCGTTTTCATATTTTTGTACGGTTTGCTTGGATACGCCTATTTCTTTCGCAATATCTTCTTGCGTAAGCCCCGTTGATTTCCTTAACTTTTTTATATTATCTCCTAATGACATCTTGAGCACCTCCGAATTACATTGTAACATAAATGCTAAAAAAGTCAACTAAAACGCGAAAAATTTTTTAAAAAACGCTTGACAAGTGTCTTGTGCAATGCTAATATAGTAGCGTAAAAAGCGACTAAGGGGGTGAGAAAATGATCGCAACGAACGAAATCAAGGGCTTGATTCGCGCCAGAGGGATGACGCAAGCAGAGGTGGCTGAAAAGATGGGCATTAACCCTGTAACGCTTAGCCGTAAGCTCGGCAAAGGGATTTTGAACAGTGACGAGATAGAAGTGCTAATCGACATTTTGGAAATTAAAAATCCGGCATCAATTTTTTTTGGCCACTAAGTCGCTTATAAAGCGACTTTTAAAAACGCCGAAATGTAAAAAGAAAGGGACAAAAAAATATGAAAGAAAGCATAATGCCGCGTCCCAAATATGGAACGCAGCACGCAAAAATTATTACGGTTATAAGAACCGTTTCGATTACCGGAACGGGAACGGAGGACGATCCGGTGAGAAGAGAAATAAGCTATTGGAAACCAGATGGAACATTAATAGCAACTAAGGAAATCACCAGCTCTGACGAGATTGATTAGCCTTTTTTGCTCTTGATTGTTAGCGCGTCATTTAAAGCAATTTCAGCATCCAAAAAAGTTACAAAGGCATGTAAAAATTTTTTCATGTCCTGCAAATCTCGATCTTCATGCAACCTGTAATAATGTGTCTCATCGTTACCAAGCCACGTCGCACGAGAGGCGAGAGTTTTAAGCTTATCATTCTCGATTTTGTTGTTGATGAGTTGTGACAGCGTCGCTTTGCTGATTTCGGCTTCGTTTGCGGGCTCTTGGCGTATCAAGAAATCCTTTACCAAAAATTCGAGGGCTTTCCGATAGCCCATACCGCATATGTTTGTTAGTTCCTGACATTCCGCGGCATACGCTTCGTTGTATATCTTAACGAAATTCGGTGAAAAATCGGCAATTTCTCGCGGAAAATCAATCTGCTTGACTTTCTGCGGAAAAATTTCTTTTAGCTCGAGTGGGTCACATTCTACGCCGGCATAAACTCCCATAAAAGCTTTTTCGCAAGCAGGACAATAATGCAACGCGTACAGTGTAACAAAATCGTTGAGCGGTTTATTAAAAGAACTTTTGCAAACAGTAGAATTTCTTGCCGCAGCGATTTCGCCACTGAAAGCAGTTCCGCATCTCGGGCAGATCTTGGCGGATGAGACCAAAACTTCCTTCCTTGGAGATACAGCATCAATTCCCATCGAAGTGTTTTCTACAATCACATTAACACATCCTTTCGCTGAAAGTATATAACTTAATTTTCATTAAGTCAATAACCACACGGCGGGAGAAAAACAAAAACAAAAAAATCAACTAAAAAGGAAAAACACAGGAGGCAACCTATGGCACAAGCGAAGCTTGACCTGTCGGCAGTGCCCGACAGCGAGATGAAACATCTTGCTCGTGCGACGCTTCGGGCGGTGGAACGATTTTTCGAAACCCCGGGCGTCCAAGAGGAATACGAAGAATGGCTTAAAAAAAGAAAGACCGCTTGAACGGTCAATAGAAAGGAAGAAAAGAAAATGATTGAAAGCTTAAAAAAGACCCGCGCGGACTTTCAACGCGCATGCGACCGTCACGATGACGAAGAAGTGGCAAGACTGTCCGGCAAGCTTTGCGCAATGCTCGCGCAGGAGATCATGATGGCATTCGGCGGAGTCAGTATCGCCGACAGCGTCGTGATTTTGGCCGCTTGCAAATTGACGGCGATATTTGTCAAGAACGCCGGAAAAAATTTCGGGATTTCTGCCGAAACTTTGGAAGCAGGGGCGGACGAACTTGCGGAGTTTGCGAACAAAAACACCACGAGAATACTGGTCGCGAAGCCCGTCCGCAAGGAGGTCGACAGCGATGACTAAAGACTTGCTTATCATCGGCGCGGTCGTCGCGCTGGTGGCGATTATGATACTCGCGGCTCTGCCGGAGATAACAAGCGCGATGCCGGAGGTCTATTATGTCGAGCCGACCGAGCCGGAAACAGCGACAGAAGCAGAGCAGGAGACGGTTTTGCAGTCAACTGCAAGCGTCAGATACGCTCTGACCGCCGCCGAGCGCGACGAAATCGAGCGGGTAGTCATGGCAGAGGCGGGAGCCGAGCCGTACATAGGTCAGATGGCGGTCGCCCAATGTATACTTAACGCCTGCGAGCAGGAGGACAAGCGGCCGCTCGAAATCGTCCGCAGCTTCGGCTACACTGCCGCCCGACCCGAGCCGAGCTACAAGGTCAAAAGCGCGGTCTCCGATGTCTTTGACGATGGCGAGACCGCTACGGATCGCGAAATACTTTATTTTTATGCTCCGGCGCTCTGCCAGAGTTTATGGCACGAATCGCAGACCTATGTCTGCACCATCGGCGGACACCGATTTTTTGAGGAGGCAAAATGACTAACGAAGAAGTCAAGCAAGCTCTTGCCAACGGCAAACCGGTCATATATTTCGTGCCGCTCGTCGGCGATATCAGATATGACCGAGTGTCGGCGGTTATATACCGCATTATCAACGGCGAGCTCGCAGTCACCGCCGAGCTTGAGGACAGAAAAGGCAGGTCAACAGCCACGGTCAGAATTGACCGCCTGCGATTTGAAAACAAGGAGGACAAAGAAAATGGCACTGAAATTTGCAATCCAGACGGTGTTTGAAATCGCCGTCGTCGTACTTATCATCTATGGTTTTATCCGCGAGGACAAGCTTATCGCCTTTGAGGACAAGGTTAAAGCAAGCATCAAGAGCAAGAGGAGATGATTAAATGAACATTAAAACAGGCGACTTCGTGAAAGGCATAACAAATGACTACGGTATTACAAACACGAAAATGACGCGAGGCGTAGTTACTGACGTACGCGATGAAAGCATAGTGGTGCGAGTGTTAGACCACGATGCTGGTAATACCGGCATCTTTACAGTAAATCCGGAAAAGTTTGAGGTTATAGGTCACCAAAAGCAATTTGACCGCGCGGAAGTGCTGAAATTTCTGAAAGATGGCTGTAAAAAAGCAATCTTAGATTATGACCTCAGAGGCGCAGACCTCAGACGCGCAAACCTCAGAGGCGCAGACCTCAGACGCGCAAACCTCAGCGACGCAAACCTCAGAGGCGCAAACCTCAGAGGCGCAGACCTCAGAGGCGCAGACCTCAGAGGCGCAGACCTCAGCGACGCAAACCTCAGAGGCGCAGACCTCAGCGACGCAAACCTCAGAGGCGCAAACCTCAGAGGCGCAGACCTCAGAGGCGCAGACCTCAGAGGCGCAGACCTCAGAGGCGCAGACCTCAGAGACGCAGACCTCAGCGACGCAAACCTCAGAGGCGCAGACCTCAGCGACGCAGACCTCAGCGACGCAAACCTCAGCGACGCAAGCCTCGATTATTCTTGTTATCCGCTGTGTTCGATGCAGTGCGATGACGCAGATTATATCAAAATGCGCAACTCTATTCTCGGTTTTGCTAACCAGTTTCATCGCGTGGACGAGTGCGGTGAGCTGGAAGAGAGTGAGATATAACTATGGCTTTAAAATTTGCAATCCAGACGGTGTTTGAGCTCGCCGTCGTCGTACTTATCATCTACGGCTTTGTCAAAGAGGACAAGCTTATTGCCTTTGAAGACAGAGTCAGAGCCAAAATCAGAGCAAAGAGGAGCGGGCGCGATGCAGGCACTCGAAAAGACAGCTGACGCGCCGGGGAGCGGGCAAAAATGGCGCAGGAAAAAGGTCTGTAAAAGCTGCTATTGGCTGCGGCAAATTGACTGTGCGAGCGACGGCTGGGACGGAAAGTGCTGTGCCTATACCTACATCACCGACCGATTCCGCGAGATTCCCGCGACGGACGATTACTGTGCCTATTATTTAAAAAAGAAGAGGAGGCAACAGTGCTTTGAACTGTAGCAAGGTCGTTACAAGAGTCGAGATAAGCGGCGCGAAGCCGGTGACACTGCTGTTTTGTCCGGGCTGTGAGGACGAGTATATCGTGCGGTACACGGACGGCGGAAAAGAAACCGAGTGGAGCTTCCGCGACGGCCGCGAGGCGCTGAATAAATACCTCGAGCGCATCGAGCGGGCTTTGTGGCCGAGGCTTGACAGATATGAAAAAGGACGCCCTGCGGTAACAGGACGCCCAAATGATGTTGAAACAACACCAAACACCGCTATCAGTATAACACCGCTGCCCGAAGATGTCAACGGGGGCGCGATATGAAAATACGATCTTACAGATGCCCGAAATGCGGGCGTGAATATAATTTTGCCGACGGCAACAAAACAAGACTCTGCCGCGTTTGCGGGTGCGAACTGGACAGCCTGACTGTCTACTCGACGGACGGAGGGAGCACCGAAAAAGACCAGGCAAGCGCGACCCGCCGCGAAAACCGCGAAGCGGAGGAGCAGGAAGCACTTTTTGTGTGGGCGGAATACCAGTCCGCCGCACACCCGGAGCTGAAGCTTTTGTATCACATCCCGAACGAAGGCAAGCGTAGTGTCTCATATGGCGCCGCGCTCCGGCGGCAGGGAATGAAAAAGGGCGTGCCCGACCTCTGCCTGCCGGTCGCCCGGGGGAAATACCACGGCTTGTACATCGAGATGAAGGCCGGCCGAAACAAGCCGACAGTAGACCAGCAGTGGTGGCTTGAAGCGCTTGAGCGACAGGGCTTCCGCGCCGTGTGGTGCTCCGGGTGGGAGCGGGCAAAGGAAGAAATATCGGAATATTTGAATTTAAAGGAGACAGAAAAATGACAGAACTGATGAAAAAGGCAATAGCCAAAATCGACGCCGAGGGCGAAAAGGGCGGCACGAATCAGAAGCGCATAGCGCAGTATATCATCGATGCGCTTATAACCGACGATATCAGCGCGGGCAAGGTCGCGGATGGGAAAAAGAGCCTTGCGGACTGTGTGAAAGCCGTGACAGGAAAAGCAAGAAAGCATGCCGAGAACGGCTGCGCGATGGTCGAAGATGAAACGGTCTACTCTTGGATCCGCGAATATTACGGAATCGCCGAAGAGCCGAAGACCGACAACATTATCAGCCTTGACCTTGCGGATCTGCTGTGAGGTGGCAACATGGGACAAAAAGCGAAGAAAATCACCGAAGAACAGTATCTGCACGCCAAAAAATGGCTTTTGCCAAGTCGATCGACGGTCTGCCGAAAAAGGTAGAGAAGTGGATTGATGAGTCTGTCTTGAAATACAGCCGCTATCTTTTCACGTATCGAGAAAAAGGAAAAAGGTACGGATATTGCACACACTGTCACCAAGATGTGGTGCTTGAACTCGGCAGAACCTTCACGCCGGCCGACGAGGAGAATATCTATCGACGGCATAAGGAAATAGGCTTCTGTCCTGCGTGCAAGAGTCCGGTGCAGTTCCGCGACATGGGGCGAGGCCGGGGAAGATTGGTCGACGAGGAATATGTCGTTTTTTCCGACAGATTGAGAGACGGCGGCGTGCTTGTTCGAGCGGGCTTTGTCCGCCGAGATTACAGCGAGAAAATTAGAGACGTCGGCACCGATTTTTTTGAAAGATACCGAATCTACTATAACATCAACATAGATGTTGCCTGGAATAAAGTTTATTCATATTATGGCGGCTACGGTTGGGACAGGATGACGACCATACCCGAGCCGAGTGCGGGTCAGCCGTATTATACATCCGAACAAAACTATATTCATACAAGTTATTACGGATTTACCGACGAGATTTTCAAAAAAACAAATTTGAAATATGCGCAAATTGAGACGGTCATGTCAGACAGCAGATATGTCGAAGTTTGCAGCTATCTTGATCGATTTGTAAAAAACCCGGAGCTTGTGGAAAAACTTGTTAAAGAAGGCTTTTTGGTTTTTGCCTCGCATCAATATTGTCAAGCACAAATAAACAGACGGGCAAAGACAGTGTCCGCCGCCCTCGGTCTCAACAAGAAAGAGCTCCGCGAGCTTAAGGACAAGACTGACACAAGCGTGAAATACGCGCAAATCGCGAAAGCGTACGGAATCACTCCGGCGCAGGCGAGGAAATATGCCTCATATGGATCGACAAGTATCGAAAATGTCGAGAAGCATTTGCCTTTCAAAAAAGCGGTTAAATATCTCGACAAGCAGGAGGAAACGATATACACGCTGTGCGACTACTGGCGAGATTGCGAAAAGCTCAAGCTTGACCTCAAGCGCGAGGATATCCTTCTGCCGCCAGATCTCGCGCAGGCGCATCAGCGCACGATTGACGCGCTCGCGGAAGCAAGACGGCAAAAGGAGCTCGAAGAGACGCGCGAAGCGCAGAAAAAATTTGAGAAACATCTCAAAAAGCTTGAGCGGGATTTTGCCTTTGAAAGCGGGAACTTGCTTATCCGCCCGGCGCGAAGCCACGCCGAGCTTATCGACGAGGGGAGCGCGCTGCATCACTGCGTCGCTACATATGCAAAAAAACACCTGAGCGGGCAGACGGTTATCTTTTTTATCAGAAAGAAAAGCGAGCCGGACAAGCCTTTTTATACATTGGAATATAACCCGAAAACCGAGAGCATCGTCCAGTGCCGTGGCTTGCACAACTGCGGCAAGACGCCGGAGGTCGAGGCTTTTGTCGAGGCGTGGAGCGGGTACATTAAAAATAAAAAGAAAAAGAGTCACGCAGCAGCGTGAGAGAGGAGAAAAGTATGAACGAAGTAATCAGGAGCATGGAACTCAGCGGGAACCTGAGCGAGGAACAGAACGAAGCGTTAAATCTCCACTACGAGATAATCGCAAAAGGCAACCTTGCCGCGTCCGCTATGGTGGACTTTTGTCAGAATCTTAAAAGGATGCGCGACGAGCGCAAATATCTTTTACTCGGGCACGAGACGTTTGAAGAGTATGTCGAGCAGGATGTCGGTATCAAGCAGCGACAAGCCTATACATATATACAAGCTCTCGAGTCGCTCGGCGAGAAATATTTGCAGTCGAATGCAAGTCTCGGCATCTCGAAGCTCGGAATGCTTGCCGCCTTGCCGTGGTACGAACGCAAGGAAGTCGAGGAGAATAACGACGTCGCGGAGATGTCCACCCGCGAACTGAAAGAGACTATCAGCAAGCTGCACGAGGCGCAGGAGCAGTTGACGCTTATCACCGCCGAGCGCGACGAGCTCGCGAAAAGCAGTCAGGAGCACGAAGACCTTTCCGACACCGTCCGCCGACTGCGCGAAGAGCTGAAAGCGGTATCCGAAAAGCCTGCCGCGACAGTCATGCGCGAGCCGACCGCCGAAGAAATAAAGCAGTACACCGTAGACGCGATCGAAAAAGAGCGCGCAAAGGCGAAAAAGGACAAAGAAAAAGCTATAGCCGAAGCTGAAAAGCGGGTGCGCGATGCCGCCGAGAAATCTGCCGCCGACGAGCTCGGCAGGAAGACTGAGGAGCTTGAGAAGAAATACAAGGCGGTGCTCGACGCCGCCGAAAAAGAGAAAAGCGAGCTGGTCGGACGGCTGGAAAAGGTCGAAAAGGACGCGAAGCTGACCGCCTCGCCGGAGGTCGCAAAATTCAGCGTCTACTTTGACAGCGTACAGAAATATATCAATGTCATGCGCGGTATAATCGCGTCGATGGACGACGAGACCACCGCCGTCAAGCTTCGCGCAGCGATGCAGAAGCTCGGAGCGCTGCTGCAGGAGGGTTGAGCATGGATATGACAATAAAAGAGAAAATAGGCCAGGTTATAGGCACATTGCTGGCAGAGCAAAACAAGAAGCAGAAAGATCTCGCGAAAGAACTTGGGGTAACAGATAATACGATTTCGTATTTTGTAAACGGAAAGAGGGCTCCGAGTTTAGCACAGATAACAATTATTGCAAAATTTTTTAATGTATCGACCGATTTTCTTCTCAACTGTGATTACTCCGGCACGCAGGTTGAGGGAATCAATTACATAATGGAATTTTTAAAAGATGCACAAAGAATGTGCAGATGTGTAGATAATTGCGACTTTTGCAAAAACAGATCAAACGATACCTGTTATATAACTGATTATATTTCGGATGATGATATATACGAATATATTGAATCTGTTTTTGAGTGGACAAACTGCCACCCGCGAAAAACCTATGCACAGGACTTTTTTAAAAAGTTTCCGGAAGCCAAGCCGGACGCATACGGTGTGCCGAGGATATGCCGTGCCAATTGCTACGGCGGAAGCTGTCAGCACTCCGCAATTTCCGGAGCGGGTCCGGCACCGTGTAAAGACTGCTGGAATGAAGAAATGGAGGCGGCGGACGATGAATAAGAAGAAAGCCAGAATCATGATGTGCACACATTTTAACTGCGATCACCGTCGCGGGAATTACTGCTGCTTCCAGTGTCAGAAAATCGGCACTTGTAAAAATCCTTGTTATAACAGTCCGCTTAAATGCGGACTGGCGAAGGAGGTTGACCAGCATGAAAACCCTGACGCTTGAACAGCTTATAGAAGCGGCGGAGATTTGCGGGTCCGGCAAAGAGGGCGCATGCCAGGTCTGCCCGGCGCATAACGACGGCGAAGTCATGTCGAGCGCGTGCATCGAGAGCGTTATGGCACAAGCCGCCGCCGCGCTTAAGGAGTACGCCTGCAACGGAGGTGGTTGCGATGCTTGAATTAAAGCCGCTTGACTTAAAGCCGTGCCCGCAGTGCGGGAAAAAAGTCCTGATTGGATATGCCTGCGGCGAGTATTTTATATTTTCGCGCGAAAAAACAGATTGCGCCTGCAATAATTTTACGGAAATGCACTCGGACATGAACCTGGAAGTCGAAGCTTGGAACAAGTTTTGCGAAGCGGAAAGGAGCTTTTATGAAAATCAAAAAAATCATAAGCCTGTGCAAGGCAAATAAATGCATCTCGCTGTACGACATGACAACCCAGCTGCTCGGCGACGATCGCGCCGCCTACTACCTTAATGACTGCCCGGTTTTTTCGATCGACTCGCTCATGACCTCTTTTGACATCACGCCGACGCAGGCGGACAAAATCGTGCAGCGATACACCACCGAGCCGCCGGAAGCGTTTTTGAAGCTGGTCAAGGACGAGTTTGACGGAGAGGAGCGCTGCGATCCGCTGCCGATATCTCTGCGGATAGGCTCTTATGACTATATACCATATAAGACCTCGGCCGGGATAGAGTTTGTTGAATCAAAATATCTTGAGCCGCTTGATGTGGACGAGTTTGAGCTATATTACCGTCAGACCGAGTCCGGAGCGTTCTTTGCGGCGAAAGCCGGATTCTTTGTGATGGCAATTATCCCGATAAGTACAACGCGGGTGCTGACGGAGAAGACGGTCAACTATCTCGACGAGCTTTCGTCGATGAGTTCGATAAAGTACGAAAATTTGAAATGAGGATGTGAAAAGCGGTGCGAGTCAAGAAACGAATATTTTCCGGCGCGGTTTGCGAGCAGGAAGTCTACACGGTTTCTGACCGCACCGCCAATGTCGCAAAAGCGCAGTACAAGCCGGTGCTCCGCACGGACGAGGAGCGCGAGCGCCACAATCTGATGATAGCAAGGCGGAAGCACGCGCGAGTTTTCAACGAGAATTTCTCGCCGACTTCCCTTTATTCCACTCTTACCTTTGACAATGACCACGAAGTACACGACTGGGGCGAGGCGCGCCGGTTGCGTACATTATATAAACGCAGACTACAATACGCGTGTCCCGAAGCGAAAATCAACCTTTATATGGGACGCGGCAGAAACACAAAAAGAATACATTTCCACATGGTCTCAGACGGCGTGCCGGAAGAGATTATTAAAGCGCAGTGGATCTATGGCGATATCGTGCAGATAGAGCACCTGCGCAAGCACAACTATTATAACGGTATAGACCACGGTTGCGATTACACAGGTCTTGCCAATTACTTATTCGACCATTGGACGCCCGAGCAGGGCACTAAACATAGATATTTATCAACCCGCAACATGCGGCAGCCTGACAGCGAGGACGCAAAGGTCGCGCTCCGGAGCTACAGCCCGGACAACCCGCCGATCGCCCCGAAGGGCTATCGCCTTGTCGAGTGCATTCAAAACAGATTCGGATATATGTGCTTTAAATACATAAAAGAGCCCGAAGACGAGCCGCCGAATCGACCGAGAAAAAGGAAAAACTGCTGACGGATGTCAGCTTTTTAAAGCCTTGTAAATGAGTCAAGTTTCACGACGAAGAGGAGGAAAACAAAATGAACCAAACGCGAGCAGAAAAAGCACTTGAATTTTTTGAGGCAGAGATGAGCCGAGGGAAATGTTATGACGAGTGCCCGCAATGTAACGCAATGGAGTGCGCGATTGAAGCGTTGAAAGAGCACATCGCCGCTGAAAAAATTTTGCATTGCAAAGACTGTAAAAATTTTGTCAATGTCGTAACTTTTAGTTATTGTAGAGAATACGGCAGATTTGTAAAAGACAGCGATTATTGCAGCAGGGCAGAAATAAAAGCGAAAAGAGGCGAAGGTATAGATAATGCCGAGAGATAAAGATTTGCCGAAAAAATATGATATTCCCCGCGAGCGGTATCGGGAGCTGAAATATTTCTGCTTGCAGTATCCACGAAAAAAGGAGCGGGCAAAAGATACATATGCTTTATCGGCGGCGGCTCCATCCGGGATGCCGTCCGCTTCGGGCTGCTCTGATCCGACGGCAAAAAGGGCAGAAAGCCGGGAGCGGGAAAAGAAAGATGTCGCGCTAATTGAGCGGTGCGTGAAGCTTGCCTGCGGCTCTGATGTCGGACTGATAACACCGTTGCTCAAGAACGTCACGCAGGGGACGCCGTATGAATATGTGCCGGTGCCGAGCGGTCGCAGGCAGTTTTATAATCTCCGCCACAAATTCTTTTGCATCCTCGACCGCGAGCAAAAATAAAAGAGTGCACAAAGGGGACCAACTTGAGCCTATAATGGGTAGTGTAGAGTACTCTGATAAGCGAAAAGCGCGGAATTCCGGATTTTTTGAATCACTGGAGGAAGTGTAACTTGGAGTACTTAGACAAGATATTTCTCGGCGACGGAATCGCCGGGATGAAAATCTATCCAGACAACAGCATTGATATGATTCTTTGCGATCTGCCATACGGCATGACGGACTGCGCGTGGGATAACGCGCTGGACTTTGGCCTTTTGTGGTCGCAGTATTGGCGGATTCTGAAAGGCAGCGGTGCTGTGGTGCTTACGGCCGCACAGCCGTTTACGACCGACGTCATTAACAGCTGCCGCCGATTTTTCCGCTATTGCTGGTACTGGCAGAAGAACATGCCGACCGGGTTTACCTTTGCAAAATATCAGCCGATGCGCTGCATCGAGGATGTTTGTGTTTTTTACAAAAAAGCGCCGACATACAACCCGCAAGGCATCAAGCACCTTGAGAGGCCTATAGCCGTAAAAGGCAAGCGCGAAACGGATGGCATTTACAAAGACAGCACCCTCGGCAAAGATTCGCTGCGATATGTGACCGGATATCCTCGGAATCTGCTGCAAATCAACTGCGAGCGGGGCTTGCACCCGACGCAAAAGCCGGTTGCGCTGTTTGAATACCTCATCCGCACATACACCAACGCAGGCGACACCGTGCTTGACAATTGCACGGGGAGCGGGACGACCGCCATCGCCTGCATCAACACCGGACGGCACTACACCGGTTTTGAAAAAGATGAGCGATATTATTGCGTCGCTCAAAACCGGATCGCCGAACGGCTAAAACAGAGTTCTACATAATTCTTTTCTCCTTTCTTCTCGCCTCGCCCTGCGGCGGGTTTAATAGCAGGGCTTTTATATGGCAGCATACGATTATCTCCGGGGCTCCCATCCCCCGGAGGCGCGGTTTGACTCCGCGCGCCGCCAACACCTTCATTTGACGCGCCTCTCTGTGAGCCGAGAGGTGCGCTTTTTATGTCCTTTTAACTCAACAGGCAAGAGCCCGATCGTATGACATTTCGGGACGCCGGTCCGAGTCCGGCAAGGGACAGACGCGGGCGCACTCCTTCGGGGGTGCGCTTTGCAGTCAACTGCAAAGGAGGAGCAGGATGTTTTATAAGCTCTGCGCCAAGTGCGGCGCAGTCATACCGCTTGGCGAGACGTACTGTGACAAGTGTCGTCCGGTTGAGAAGGTAACGCGAGAGGAGCTGCAGGTCGACGACAGCGAGGAGATGAGTGCAAAGGTCAAGAGCTTTTACAAGTCCAAGCAGTGGCGGATGTTCCGCAAGGGCATCCTTGCGCGGGACAAGTATCTGTGCGTTGCCTGCGCGGCAAACGGTCGCTTGTCGGTGGCCTCTGATGTGCATCATATCGTCCGTGTTAAACAGGACTGGAACAAGCGATTTGATCCGTCCAACTGCATATCTCTGTGCAAGGAGTGTCACAACAAAGCGGACAAGACCGGCGTTGTTCCGACCCGGGGGGATATGTAAAAAGTTGAGAGAAAACGAAAGAACCGAACGGCGACCCACCTCTTCGCAGCAAAAACGCCGAAAATGAAAATCAAAGGAGTGAGAGCATGGCAGGGCGGCCAAGACAGCCGATAGACCTTCTCGTTTTGAACGGAAAATCGCACCTCGGGAAGGACGAAATTGAAGAGAGACGAGCAGCAGAAGTGACCGCGCCGTTCACGAAAATTGAACCGCCGGATTGTCTCTCGAAGAAACAAAAAAATAGATTCAATTATATTGCCTGGCAGCTCGCCGACATCGGATTATATGCTGATATCGACGCCGAGTCGCTCGGGCGCTATATAATCGCCGAAGAAACTCTGCAGAAAATCCGCAAGCGGTTAAAGAAAGAAATGCCGTTTGAGCAGTACGAAAAAACGCTGAATTTGCAGGCAAAATACCTCAAAATTTGCCAGCAATTCGCGGCCGACTTCGGCATGACCGTATCGAGCAGGTGCAAGCTTATTATTCCGCAGAAGCCGAAAGAACCGGCGAACAAATTCGACCTTTTCGACGCGGATGAGCGCGGTGATGAGAGTGCAGGATAGAGCTACTTTGCACGCTGAGCGGGTGGTCTCCGGGCAGGAGCCGTCCTGCTTGACGCACCGCATGGCGTGCGAACGGCACCTAAACGAGATCGCTAAGCAGGGCACGAAAGAATTTCCGTTTGTGTGGTGTCCGGAGAAGTCCGAGAAGATACTGCGCTATGCCGAGATGCTGACGATTGCCGAGGGCGCGCAGCCACGTCCGGTTCGGCTGCACGACTTCCAGTGCTTTGACCTGGGCGTGCCGTTTGGCTGGGTGCATGCCGAGACGGGCTTCCGGCGCATCCGCCGAAAATATAAATCCGTCGCGAGACAGAACGGCAAGACATTTGAAAACGGAATCACCGGGTCGTACATCGCGAACTGGGGCGGATATAACTTCGGCAAGCTTTTCACGGCGGCGACGAAAAAGCGACAGGCTCGAATCGCGTGGGAAGAAATCCAGAAATTTATAACGGTCGACAAAGACCTGCAGGCGCTGTTTGACGTCAAGGATTATAAGAGTCTTATCATTGCCAAACGCACCGGATGTACGATTGAGGCGCTGTCGAGAGAGAGCGGGCTTGACGATGGTTTCCGCGCTATCTTCTGCTCGGTCGACGAAATCCACCAGCACAAAGACAACGGAATTTATAAAGCTTTGTACAACGGCCAAGCCTCGCTTGACGAAGCTTTGATATCCATGATAACCACGCGCGGAAAAAGCCTGAACAGCTTCTGTCGCGAGATGGACGATTATTGCCTGCAGATACTTGCCGGCACGGCGGAAGCCGACGACTTTTTTGTTGACATTTACACACTGGACAAAGAGGACGATCCATTTGACGAGAGCGTGTGGTATAAGGCAAATCCGCACCTCGTGACAGTACCGAGCGCGCTCGAACAGCTCCGCCGCGATGCGCAGACGGCGAAGCAAATGGGCGGCTTTGAAATGTCCGACTATATGACGAAGCGCCAAAATCTGTGGTATGAGTACGGCGACACGCAGTACATCACGCCGAACGAGTGGAAGCTTGGCCGGACGGAGCTGACGATAGAGAATATGCGCGGTCGCAGATGTTTTGCCGGGCTTGACCTTTCGAGCGGCGGAGACCTGACCTCGCTCGCGCTGCTCTTTCCGCTTGACGACGGGAAGATATATATCTGGTCACATTCCTACATTCCGGCGAAACGACTTGAAGAACATATTATCACGGACACCGCACCGTATGATGTGTGGGCAAAGTCCGGCTTGCTTACGCCGTCCGAAGCGGTCGGCGGTCTGAAAAACGACTATCTGCAAATCGTAGCGGATCTGAAAGAACTGCAGGAAAAGTTTGAAATCAACATCGCCTGCATCGGATATGACCCGCACAACGCGGATGCATTTTTGGAAGAACTTGATACGCTCGGCGCGCCGTTGCTTGAAGTTAAGCAGTCGGCGCGTTTTCTGTCGGACACGACGGTTGACTTTGCACTTGAGGTCAAAGCCGGAAATGTGCTTTACGACCAGCGGAACGCGCTGATGTCGTGGTCTATTGTCAACGCGAAAAAGACGAAAAACTCTTTTGGCGAAATCAAAGTCGACAAGGAAGTGAACGCACGGCACGCGCGCATCGATGTCGTCGACGCTATTATCGACGCGCATGTCGCGTATCGAAAATCCAGCAAAGAAGAGACGCCGGACTATGAAACGGTGGTCGAAGATTATTTGAAGAAAATGGGGTGGGCTTGATGCCATTGTTTAAGAAAAAAAGTGCAAGCGACCAGCAGACGGTCGAGCGGCAGGCGCTGCTTGATTTTCTCGGCATAAGCGACGACGGCGAGGCTCTGGGCGAGGCGACATATTTCGCCTGTATAAAGATCCTGTCAGAAGCTATCGGGAAGATGCCGTTTAAAATCATGCGCACGACATCCGGCGGCGGAATCGAGACGGCGAAGAAGCACGAGCTTTACCGTCTGCTCGCAATCCGTCCGAATCCGTATATGACCGCGACACACTTTTGGTCGACGGTCGAAATCAACCGAAACCACTACGGCAACGCGTATGTGTGGATAACGGGAGCGGGCAAAAACACAAACCTGTGGTGCCTGCCGCCGGAGAGCGTGGAGATATACTGCGACGATAAAGGAATCTGGAACAGAAAGAAAGGTGCTATCTGGTATCTTTTCCACAACCCGAAGAGCGGCGAGACCGTCCGGATTCCGCACGACAGCATTATGCACTTTCGCACTTCCGTTTCCTTTGACGGCGTCGCCGGGCTGAGTGTCCGAGACCAGCTGAGCACCACGCTCGGCGGGAACATGCGCGGGCAGAAGATGCTGAACGAGATGTACAAGAACGGTTTTACCGCAAAAGCTGTTTTACAGTACACCGGAAACCTGAACGACGAGCTTGAAAAGCGATATACCACGAAAATTGAGGAGTATATCACCGGAAAGGTCGACACGGTCAAAAACCTTGTGCCGATTCCGGCGGGGTCAACCATTCAGCCGCTGAATATGAAGCTCGCCGACAATCAGTTTATCGAGTTGAAAAAATACTCGGCGCTGCAGATCGCCGCCGCCTTTGGAATCAAACCGAATCAGATTAACGACTACGAAAAAGCAAGCTATGCCGCAGCCGAGCAGCAGCAGCTTGCTTTTTATATTGACACGCTTTTGTACATCTTGAAGCAGTACGAGGACGAGGTCACCTACAAACTTCTGAGCGACGAGGATATCGCAAACGGGTATTTTGCAAAATTCAACGCGGCGGTCATTCTCCGCGCGGACTTTAAGACACAGCTCGAGGCGATGGCAACTGCAGTACAAAACGCCATTTACACACCAAATGAGGCGCGTGCCTATTTGGATAAAGGTGAACGTCCGGGCGGTGACCAGTTGATCTGCAACGGGTCAATGCTGCCGTTGACGCAAGCCGGAATACAGTACGCCAAAGGAGGTGAAAAAGATGAAAATTGACAAATGCGCCATTGTCAAGAGCCTTGACCTTGACGATGACAAAATGGCGAAAATCAACGCCTGTACGCTGAAAGAGCTGACCGCCGAAGAGGTATTTGCCTTTAAAATGGTCGCTTGCGACAACGAGATTGACCGCGACTATGAGGCATTTTCCGGCGAGACGCTTGAGCAGCTTGCCGAGCTGTACAAAGGCAAGACCGTCATAAGCGACCACAATCCGCAGAGCGCAAATCAGTGCGCACGGATTTTTGACGCGGAGGTTATCACCAGTCCCGGCGAGACCACCAAGACCGGCGAAGAGTATAAACAGCTTGTCTTACACTGCTATTGCATTAAGGCAACGAGCGGGCAGCTCATCGCCGAAATTGAGGGCGGCATCAAAAAGGAGTGCAGCGTCGGGTGTAGCGTCAAGTCTGCGCAGTGCTCTATCTGCGGCGGCGACGCCAGACAGTGCGAGCACTATCGCGGCGAACGGTACGATGGCGCGCTTTGCTTTTATAAGCTTATCGGTGCCGTCGACGCTTATGAGGTTTCTTTTGTCGCGGTTCCCGCACAGCGCGCGGCGGGCGTGACCAAAGAGTTTGAGGGCGACGAACCGCCCGAAGAAAAAGAAAAGTCCACAGACTACATGGATGCCATACGCATCCATGAAAATTTTATCTACATGGAGGAATCAAACGATGAATAAGAAAATGAGAGATCTGCTTGCCAAAATCAAGTCCAAGACCGAAGAGGCAAGGCAGCACAATGAAGCAGGCGAGGTTGACCTTGTCAAGGCTTGCCTCGACGAGGTTGACAACCTCAAGAGCGAGTACGAGACCGAGAAGCGTCTTTTTGAGGCAGAGCAGGACGAGCTTGACCCCGAGGAGCACGGCGAGGGCGGTAATGACGTCAACGTCAACGAGGAAAAGAGCTTTGTCGAGTATCTGAGGAAGGCCGCATCGTCCGGTATGTCGCAGGGCAGCAATGGCGCAATCATCCCCAAAACGATTGCAAGCAAAATCATAACCGATATCGTCAACGTGTCGCCTATCATCGAAAAGGCGACGAAGTATTACACCAAGGGCGCGCTGTCGATACCGGTTTACGGCACCGACTCGGACGCGGATTCGCCGACCGATGATATCGCCGCTGCCTATCAAGGTGACGAGTTCACCGCACTGACCGCAGGTCAGGGCAAGTTTACAAGTGTGGACATGTCCGGTTATGTCCTCGGCGCGCTGACCGTGATATCGAATAAGCTTATCAACAACACTGATATCAACATTGTCAGCAAAGTTGAAGAGCTTATGACCGAGGCTTTCCGCGTCAAGCTTGAGCGCGAGCTTATCCACGGCACGAGCGGTAAGATGACCGGCGCAGTATCGACCACCAACAAGATGACTCTGACCACTTACACGCTGGCGGGCATCACCTTTGATGTCCTGATAGAGATGCAGGCGATGATACCGCAGATCTACCAGTCCAATGCGATGTGGATTATGAGCAACAAGACCTTTACCGCGCTCCGCAAGACCAAAAACTCGCAGAACGAGTATCTGATGAAGGATATCGAGAACGGATTCGGCTGGAAGATCCTCGGCTCTCCGGTCTATATCTCCGACGCGATGGACGAGGCAACCAAGCAGGAGGGCTATCCTGTCCTTTACGGCGATTTTTCCGGCATGGCGCTGAAAATCGCGAAGCAGCTCGAGCTGCAGGTGCTTAACGAGAAGTATGCCGACAAGAACGCAAAGGGCGTTGTCGGCTGGCTCGAGGCAGACTCCAAGGTCGAGAACAATCAGAAGATTGCTGTCCTGCAGTCCGGCAAGCAGAACGGCTGAGGCGGTGTAAACAATGGCCGTATCACTGGCGGAGGCTAAACGCTTCCTGCGTGTCGATGACGATGTCGACAATGAAATGATAAAAGGCTTTATCGACGCGGCCGAGAAATTTCTCTCGGCTGCCGTCGGCAGCGACTGCGACCTTGAAGATCCGCGCGCACAGTTCCTTGTGCTCGTCGCCGTGCGTGATATGTACGACGGCGGCGAGCTAAACCGCACGGTGTCGGCGAACACCGAGAAGCTTTTTAACAGCTTTGCACTGCAGCTGAGAACGGAGGCGGGTGCCGATGTATCTGAAAAACAGAATTGAGGTCGCCTATATCGACAAGAGTGGGCAGGACGCCGACGGTTACGAGAAAAACACCGAGCGGCGCCTGCCGCTGTGGGCGCACGCGGAGTCGTCAAAGTCAAGCGAATTTTACGAGGCGGCGCAAGCCGGCATGAAAGTCGAGCGGGTCTATGTCGTGCGCTCGCGGTCTTTTGACCGCCGCAGCAAGTTTGTCTACGACGGCGAAACAAAGCTGCAGATAACGCGCGTTTATGACCGTCTCGACGGTCTGACGGAGCTGCACTGCTCCGACATGAAGGTGGACTGAATGGGAAAGTTTGATTTTGAAATAGATCCGGCTTTTTTACGAAGTCTCGGCAAGCTGTCGGATGTCGACAAGTACGCGCCGCAGATGGTCAATGCTGCGGTGCCAATCCTCGAAAAGCGGGTCAAAGCCGAGCTTGCGAAACATCGCAGAACCGGCACGATGATTGACAGCGTCAAAAAGACCCGCGCAAAGAGGACGAAAGACGGTGCATATATCGCCACGGTCAGACCGACCGGAGTTGCGACACAGTACATTAACTCAAAAGGCGAGCTTAAAGAGCGCAAAACGCCAGTCCGCAACATGGAGATTCTCGCGCACATGGAATATGGCACGAAAAAACAAGCACCGACACCGATCTTGACTAAAGCTCTAAACGACAGCAAGAGCGAGTGCGAGCGGGCGATGGCGGAAGCTTTTAAGAAAGAAACGGGGTTAAAGTGATGAATGTGAATCAGCTGATAAGGTCGGCACTCGGCGATATGGGAATGAAAATCTATCCGAATTTTTATTCCGGCGACGACGAGGAGTATATCACTTTTTCCTATCTCGACGAGCGGCCGGAGTTTTGGGCGGACGATGAGCCGATATATGACGGCACATATGTGCGCGTGTCGCTGTGGACGCGGAACAATCCGCAGAAATATAAAAAGCAAATCAGAAAACGGCTCCGCGCGGCGGGCTTTACGGTCACGTCAACTGCGGAACTGTACGACAAAGAAAAAAACTATGTCCAGATCGCGGTTGATGCCGAAATCGAGGGCGTAGTCAATGATGAGGAGGATGATTAAAAAATGGCCCAGTTTAAAGCATCTCTGCCTGTTTTCGCGCCGATTAAGTCGGAAACCGACTCGGCGATAACCTATGAAAACGGTGCTTTTGTCGGCAAGATGGTCAAGACCGAAGTCAAGCCGAACAAGGTCGAAGGCTCTCTCTATGCCGACGACGCGCTGGCGGAGTATGAAACAGAATTTAAAGATGCCGACATCACGCTTGAAACGTCAACTATTCCGGTTGAGGTTTTTGTGAGCATGTTCGGCGAGACGAAGACCGAGGGCACGGGCTCGACGACTCCGAAGCCCGTCGTGCTGACATCTAAGGCCGGAGACGCGCCTGTTTACGGCGGATATGGCTTTGTTTCCGTCGAGGTCGTGGACGGCGTGAGAAAGTATCTGACTTATGTTGTCCACAAGGTCAAATTCTCGCTTCCGAGTGAGACACACACCACCAAAGGCGACAACATCACCTTTAATACCTCGTCGCTCGAGGGCAAGGCTATAGCGGACAAGTCCGGGGCATGGCGCACCAAGACCTATTACACCACCGCCGCCGAGGCGATCTCCGCACTTAAGACCAAGTTCGGAATCACGATCTCCGACACATAAACCAAAAAGGAGGAGCGGGCGGGGAAACTCGCCCGCGCGTCTATTTATGAACGATATTATCTGCGAAACAAAAGAAAGACGGGTTCCGCTGACTATCGGCGGAAAGACATATAACGTCGCTCTGACGCTTAACTGCATCGAACAGCTGCAGGAGAGGTATGGCGAGCTTGAGAATGTCTTTGAAGCGTCGAGTGAGGTCAAACAACTTAAGTGGATCCTTGCCGTGCTTATCAACGACGCGGTCGATGCTTACAACGACGACCACGATGTCAAGCTCGAGCATGTCACGGAGAGCTATATCGGCAGAAAGATCGATATAGGAAACATCAGCGAGTACACCGACGTGCTGATGCAGACCTTCGGCGTGTCGCTTCCGACCGCCGAGGAGCTGCCGGAGGACGATGAGCTGAACGCCGCCGTCGATGCCGTGGCAGAAGCGGCAGGGCTCGAAGAAACAAAAAACAGCCAAGCCGAGTAATAGTCGATGTTGACCTCTGGATTTTCAGAGCGACGGCATTACTCGGCTTTCCTTTTGCGCAGGCTTGGCGGCTGACCTTGAGGCAAGTCACGAGCCTGTTTGAAAATTATTGCATATGGCATGGATTAGTCAAAGAGGAGGAGGTGGATGATGGCTAATGATTTAAAAGTGCGCGGCGCGATAGTGCTTGACGGCGAAAAGGACTTTAAAGACGCCGTAACCGGCATTAACAAAAGTCTCTCGGTCCTTAAAAGCGAGATGAAGAAAAACAGTGCCGTTTTTCTTGAAAACAAAGACCAAATGGCGCTGTGGACGGCGCAGGGAAAAACACTGTCCGAGTCTGCGGAAAAGCAGCAGGAAAAAATCGAGCTTATCAAAACCGCCTTACAAAAAGCAAACGAAAAATTCGGCGACGGCTCGGAGCAGGTGAGAAGCTGGACTCTGAAGCTTAACAACGCCGAAGCCGAGCTTGCCAAAACGAACGCCAAGCTGAACGAGACGAAAGAAGAGCTTGAAAGGGTCAAGGAAAAGAAGCCTGAGACTGCGATTGAGAAATTTGGCGCGTCGCTGAAAAACGTGCATGACAAGCTCGATTCTTTCAAAGAGAAAATCAATGTTTTCGATAAGCTGAAAAATAAGCTGAACGATGCGAAAGAGCGTTTTACCTATTTCCGAAAAGGCGCAGACGATGCAGGAGACAGCCTCGAGAAAGCCGGAAAAAAGAGCATCAAGTTCGGCGACCTTATCAAGGCTCACGTCATAAGTGACATTATTGTAAGCGGCCTGAAAAGTGTTGCCTCGGCCTGTAAGAGTATCGCTAAAGCGGTTTTTAATTTTGTCAAGGAATCAGCCGCAGGCTTCGGCAAGCTTGAGCAGAACCTCGGTGGCGCGGAGGCTGTTTTCAGCAGTCATGTCGATGCAGTCGTTGAAAAGAGTAAAAGTGCCTATAAGGACATGGGCGTCGCTCAGAGCGAATACCTCGCGACCGCGAACAAAATGGGCTCGCTGTTCCAGGGCTCCGGCTTGTCACAGCAGCGAAGCCTTGAGCTGACCACAAAGGCTATGCAGCGCGCGACCGATGTCGCGTCCGTCATGGGTATCGACACATCGCAGGCACTTGAGTCTATCGCAGGCGCGGCCAAGGGCAACTTTACAATGATGGACAACCTCGGCGTGGCTATGAACGCGACGACGCTCGAAGCTTATGCTGCCGGAAAAGGAATCAACTTTGTCTGGAATAAGGCATCGAACGCCGAAAAAGCCGAGCTTGCGATGCAGATGTTTTTTGAAAAAACGGAGCAGTATGCAGGCAATTTTGCGCGTGAAGCGGAAAGCACACTGACCGGATCTATTGGCATGACGCAGGCGGCAATGCAGACGCTCAAGGAAAACCTCGGCAACAGCGAAGCCGACCTCGAACCGATGATTATGAATCTCTTAAACTCGGTTAAGGCGGTCATTAGAAACGCCGCTCCGGTCGTGCAGAATGTTATCAATGCGATTTTAGAGCAGACGCCGTCACTGCTTAACGCAGGCGCGCAGATGGTCAACTCTCTGCTCGACGGTCTCGTCTCCAACCTCGCGCCGATACTCTCCGGCGCGGTTGATGTCGTCTTTACTCTGGTCGACGGAATCGTCGCGAATTTAGATCCTATCATGCAGGCGGCGGTCACGCTTATTGTCGTGCTCGTCGGCGCGCTTGCGGATAACATCGACAAAGTGATAGACGCGGCGTTTACGCTCGTCGACTCGCTTGTCAATGCACTGCTACAGGATGATAATCTTTCTAAAATTCTCAATTCGGCGGTCAGACTGGTGATAGAAATATCGACCGGGCTTATCGCAAATGCTCCGCGTCTTGTTCCGGCTGCATTTCAGCTGATCGGCGGCATCGTCAAAGGACTGTGGGACAACAAAGGTCTTGTCGTGGACGCAATCGTCAAAGTCTGCAAAGCAATACTTGATGGATTCAGAAACTTCTTCGGCATACACTCGCCGTCAACCGTTTTTGCCGGACTCGGCAAAAATCTTCTCGAAGGTTTGTGGAACGGTATCAAGAACATGAAAGACTGGCTTATCCGAAAAATCAAGTCTCTCGGTTCTGCCGTCACGGAAGCGATGAAATCGGTGCTCGGCATACACTCGCCGTCAACCGTTTTCCGCGACCAGATCGGTAAAAACATGGCTCTCGGCGTTGGTGTCGGATTTGAAACCAAGATGCGCGATGTCGCAAAGAGGATGACCGACTCCATACCGATGGATGTCGACATCAACGCGACAGGGAATTTCACGGCGCGCCGAGCGCAGGCGGCGGTAAGCAGCGGCAATAAAGTCTATAACTTTAATGTCACCATAAATGCCGCAGACGGCGGGGGCGATGTGAGGGCTCTCGCTTCGCGCATCGCCGAGGAAATCTACGACGAGATGCGCAGAAAGGAGCGGGCATATGCCTAAAACTTTCACATTTAATTCCAAAAAATCAAGCGATTTAGGGCTTGTGGTGCAGGGGGCAACAATCAACAAAACACCGGCGCGACCGTATGATCTGCAAAAGATTCCCGGCCGCGCCGGACTTTTGATAGTCGACTCGAGCATTGACGACCTTGAAAATGTCGAAATCACCTATACGGTAGGCTGCAAAGATATCGCGGCAAACCGCGACGCTGTCGCAGACTGGCTTTTCGGCAGTGCGGCATATGCCAAACTGGCGGACAGCTCCGACACAAGCAGTTACCGCATGGCGATCTGCACGAGCGGGCAAGAATGGGACGAGCAGATCCGGAATTTCGGCACGGCAAAGCTGGTGTTCAGCTGCAAACCGTTCCGTTTTCTGACCTCCGGCGACGCCAAAACGACGCTGACGGCGGCGGGAAAAATCACCAATCCGACGGCGTATTCCGCGCTGCCATACATCAAAATATACGGCAGTGGAAACATCACGCTTTCGATTGGTGGTCAAGCCTTTCCGTTTTTAAACATCGGCAGCTATATCGAGTGCGACAGTGCCTTGCAGCTGGTCTATACCGGCGTGACCGGGAAGTCAGACAGAGCCAACTTTGACAGCTTTCCGGTGCTGTCACCCGGAGAAAATGCTATAAGTTGGAGCGGCGGAACCGTGACCAAGGTCGAGATCGTGCCGCACTGGAGGCGCTTATGATACCGATACTTTATAAGCCGGACGCAAAAACAAAAATCGGCTGGCTTGCCGAGGCGAGCGACTGCCAATGCACGGAGGAGCGCAACGGCGTTTTCGAGCTGGAATTTCAATATCCGATGCTCGGACGGTATGCCGCAGATCTTGTCATTGACCGATATGTCAAGGCAAAACCAAACGCTTCCGCCGCAAATCAGTTTTTCCACATCCGCAAAGTGTCAAAGCCTATCAACGGCATGTTTACCGTTAGCTGCGAGCATATCAGCTACGCACTTTCCGGTTATCCGGTGCCGACCGTTTCGGCATCCGGAAACGCGCAGGTCGCTATCAACGCCATATTGACCGCCGCAAAGAATCAGCTCGGCAAGGACACAGGCTTTTCCGTGGCGACGACCGATATCACTCTGTCGTCGTCAATCGCACTGACCAATGTTTCGGCGCGCGCTGCGCTCGGCGGAGTGTCCGGCTCCGTCCTTGATGTCTACGGCGGCGAGTACGAGTTTGACAATCACACTATAAAGCTGCACAAGGCGCGCGGCAAAGATCGCGGGGTCAGAATTGCATACGGTCGCAACATGACGGAGTTAAAGTGCGATATTGACATGGACAGCGCATACACCGGCATATATGGCTATGTCAAAAACGACAATGTCGACTTGCACAGCTATAAGGCAGTGACAAACTCAAGCGGAATCAATGCAAAAACGCTGATACGCGATTTTTCGTCCGATTTTTCGGGCGGCGATAGCGAAATCACGCAGAGCGGGCTTGACTCGGCGGTGTCGGCGTACGCGGCGGCAAATGATATCAACTCGCCGACCGTGTCAATGACGGTGTCATTTGTGGACTTGTCGCAGTCGCCGGAATACGCGAGTTTTTCCGCGCTTGAATCGGTCAGCCTTTGCGACACGGTGCAGATTTATCACAAAGACCTTAACATCAATATCAAAGCAAAGGTAATTAAAACGGTCTATGATGTCCTGCGCGAGCGGTACACATCCATTGACCTCGGATCGCCGCGTGCGAATTTTGCCGACGTCATAAAACAGACGGTCAACGAGACCAAAGACCTGCGCGGTCAGCTCGTCTTGGCAAAGTCCGACTTGACGGCGGCATACGAAAAGGCGATAGCCGACGCAACGGCGGCAATCACTGGCAACAGCGGCGGATATATCAGACTTAATCCGTCCGAGAATCCGCAGGAGCTTTTGATAATGGATACCGCGGACGCAAGCACGGCAAAAAAGATATGGCGGTGGAATCTGTCGGGTCTTGGTTATTCGTCTACTGGCTACAACGGCACATATAAAACCGCAATCACGCAGGACGGTCACATTGTAGCCGACTTTATCGACACGGGCATTTTGACTGCAAACATCATCAAGGCCGGAATAATGCAGTCCACCAACGGAGAGTTTTCCTTTAACCTCGAAACCGGTCACATCGAAGCTTCCGACATCAACATCACTGGCGGCGACATAAACCTTGACGGCGGTACCCTGTCAATCTTAA
>ERZ809207.191-NODE-191-length-33501-cov-4.680679_pt1 | contig 33501 bp, 29 predicted proteins | sample MGYA00520515_ERZ809207 | MGnify/ENA primary metagenome ERZ809207 (study PRJEB31570, sample SAMEA3213009) | Homo sapiens | biome: human-gut; feature: human gut; material: fecal | place: Sweden | collected 2011 ... | reverse complement strand
AGGTTACCGTCAAAAAACTTGCCAATAGCATAAAGCTTGATAAGACAAGTATTACACTTGGAATCGGTGAACAGTATGATTTTTCAAGCTATGTGCCGAGTGGAACAGCAGCTTATTTTCGTTCTTATTATTCAGATGATCCGAACATTGCTTTTGTTCAAAAAGCCGGAGGTTTGATGACCGCAAAAAAGGCAGGAACCACAACTGTTAGATGTAAAATGCCGAACGGTACGGAAGCAACCTGTAATGTAACGGTCAAGCCGCTTGCAACATCTCTTAAACTTAATGCAAGTGAAATTGTACTGTACATAGGTCAAAGCTTTGACCTCAACAGCAGTATTCCAAAAGGTACAGCGGCATATTACAGACTTTACTCATCAAGCAATTCAAAGATTGCTACTGCAACAAGAGCAGGGGGAATAGTAAAGGGAATAAGCGTCGGCAGAACGACAGTAACTTGTACCCTTAATAATGGTAAGAAAGCTATTTGCGATGTGTATGTAGTGCCAAAAGCCAAGAAGATTTCAAATGTTCCCCTGATTGGTCAGAGCAAATTGCCAACCGGTTGCGAAACTTGTAGTGCAACAATGTTACTTAAACACTATGGATACAATATTTCCGAAACAACATTTGCAGATAAGTATCTGGTTAAAAAACCCTTCGGTTATTCGAACGGTTCATACACAGGACCGGATCCTAATTGTGCCTTTGTTGGAACACCATACAGTTCCAACAGCTACGGAGCGTATGCACCGATTATGGTAAAATGTATGAATAAATACCTTTCCGACAAATCATACAAGGCTGTCGAAATCAGTGGGAAAAGTCTTGAATATCTTTCGGGTAAGTATGTCGCACAAGGTCAGCCGATTATGATTTGGGCAACAATTAATATGTTGCCGTCATTCAAAACAACCACTTGGAGAGTAAACTACACCGATGAAAACGCAAAATATAAACTCGGCAGTTACTATACTTGGATTGCCAGAGAGCATTGTCTTGTAATGACAGGATATGATAACTATTATTACTATTTCAATGATCCGTGGACTAATGCTCGAACCCGTTACTCGAAAAGTGTTGTGAATTCACGCTATGCCGAACTCGGCAAACAGGCTGTAATAATGGTAAAAAAATAGCAAAAAGACCATCTCGAACAAATTCGAGGTGGTCTTTTTAGAATTTCACGATTACTCTTAAATTATTCTGCCCAGTTTTCAAGTTTTAAATCTTGTACTCTCGAAAATTCTTTTGTGTTGTTCGTAACCAACACATAATCTAAAGATTTCGCATGCCCTGCAATCATTGTGTCAAGCGGACCAATTGGCGTACCTTGCTTTTCTAAATAGGCTCTTATTTTTCCGTAGGATTCTGCAGCGGCTGAATCAAAATCAAGAACTTCAATATTCGATAGCAACATAGCTAAAGCTAATCGGTTTTTTTCAATAGCTTGGCTTTTTTCAACTCCGTGTACTAACTCAGCATATGTTACCGATGAGATACATATATCTGCCGGATCATGTTCCTGTAATTTAAGAAAAACCTGTTTTGGTTTATGCTTAATAGAATAAATGCAAATATTAGTATCAAGCATGTATCTCATAGACTTTCACGCTCCTGCTTTTCTGAATCATCTCTGCCGTTTTCAAAAAAATCGTCAGAAAACATATCTACTGCTTGAATGAAAGAACTCCATTGATTGGTCATAGGGATAAGCATAACTATATCACCAATCTTATTGACGGACACTTCATTAGTATCACTATTGAATCTGCATTCTTTTGGAAGTCTTACTGCCTGACTTCTGCCATTTTCAAATATTTTAGCTTTAAGCATAAAATCACTCCTTTCACCATTAGTATATACCAAGATATATATTTTATCAATAGCAATTTTCAGATTTACCGTGTTTTTTTCTTATGGTGATTACAACAAATCATAACAAAGTTAAATAGCAGGTCACTTTATTTACATTATTCTAAAAATATTGGACGATACAATAAAGTAAGCACCTAATGTCAACACGGTTATTATTTGTTGTATGATATGAAATAAATATAGCTATAAATTTATGGACGGTACCGTACGGTACCATCCGAAAAGATATAACTATTTAATCTCTGCCTATTAAAATAAATATGTATAGCACATTCAATTTACAAGTTTGCAGCAGGGTATCAATTGGAACCCTGCTTTTTTTTGTGTTGCGAAGTAAAAATGAATAAAATAATGAATATTGTTTTTTTAGCAACAAAATATATAGAAATCAGTTAAAAAGTCTGTTATAATGGTTCTTGCATTGAATAATTCGATGAATATTGTAAATAGGGGGGGAGAATTGACACTATGGCTAAAAGTAAAGATTATGATATGACATACAATGCAGAACATTATACAGTAGCAGCTAACGACATAATCAAAGGCAAGCAGTCAATGACTCTCCAAACAGCGAGACTAATCAGATTACTCATTACTCAGGTTGTAAAAGAGGATAAGGATTTAAAAACTTACTCATGCAGAATAATAGATCTTGCAAAATTTTTAAATATAGACAGTTCAAATCTATACAAACATATTAGAACCATATGTGACTGTGCTATGAAATCAGTAGTTTATATTGGAACAGATAATCCAAAACAACCTTGGGAGATGTTCCATTGGGTTTCAATGGCTAAATATGACGGAGAGGGGACAATTACACTTCGTCTATCAGACGAAATCAAACCGTATGTGTTGGAATTGGAAAAGTGGTTTACACAATACCAGTTAAAAAACATATTAGAATTCTCAAGTTATTACGCTATTCGACTGTATGAACTTCTGAAATGTAGAGATGGTGAAAGCAAAAACACAAAGTCAGAATTAGAGTTTTCAGTTACAGAATTGCGAGCTTGCTTTGATTGTGAGAAGAAATACAAACTGTTTGCCGATTTCAAACGCAAGGTAATAGATATAGCAGTAAGGGAAATTAACGAGAAATCAGATATTTGGGTTAGACCTACATATCAAAAAACAGGACGAGCCATAACAAGCATAATATTTGAAGTGCATAACAATGCGTACAACATATTAAACGATGCCGAAAAATGATTATAACAATTGCATAGCAAAAAGTTTTGCCCTCAGTATCCTAAAGTACTGGGGGTGTTTTGCTAAGGTAATGACATAGCTTAACTAGATAAAGAATCATATATTGTTTGACTCAAAAAAATACAAAAAATCGGTCGGAAACAAATAGTGAAACAGCGTTTCACTACTTAGATATGCATACTTATAATACTTATATTACTTAGAGGACGAAAAACTCCAGTATTTAAGCCGTTTTTTAACTCTAACTATGACCTTTTGACAGCGAAAATATGACCTTTTGACAGTTAACTATGACTTTTTGACAGTCGTAACTATGACCTTTTGACAGTCAACCGTAATTTTAGGTCGTATTAACTATGACTTTTTGACAGTTGTAATTATGACCTTTTGATAGTGCAAAAAACACCTTATGATAGTAATGGAAGTTATTGATAATCAACTATGTTCTTGCTAAATAAAAAATATTGACTTACGATAGCTTTTGTGCTATCATAAGTGTGTAATAAGAATTAGATAAAAGGGAATAATATGTATAACATTGAATTTTATGAAAATCAAAGTGGCGAATCCGAACTTTGGAATTTTCTTGAAAAATTAAGAAACGAAGCGGCAACTAACAAAGATTCACGCATACAATACAAACAAATGATGTTCTACATTGAGCTTTTACAGAACAATGGCACCAGATTAGGCGAAAATATCACAAAACATCTTGATAATGAAATTTGGGAATTGAGACCGGGAACTAACAGGGTATTCTATTTCTTTATAGAAAAAGATACTTTTGTACTTCTTCATCATTTTAGAAAAAAATCTCAAAAGACGCCCCGAAGAGAAATCGAAAAAGCTAAAGCAGAACGCAAGGATTATTTGGAACGCAGAGAGGAGAATTAGTTATGCGAAATTGGAACGATTACAAAACTTATGTTAAGAAAATTGATTCTCAGGCAAAAAAGGATATGGAAGAAATGGAAGAACTTGCGGTAATTGTCGGTGCAATTATCGAAAAACGAACAGCACTTGGAATAAGTCAACGCGATTTAGCAGATATGTGCGGAATACCACAGTCATCTGTTGCGAGAATAGAAACATTTAAAACAACTCCGAAAATTGATACATTATTGAAAATTATGCAGCCGCTCGGTTTAAAACTCACCGTTTCAGTTGCTTAAAAATAATTGCATAAAGTGAAAGGTCGTTCCATTAAGGAGCGACCTTTTTTATGTTTGTATACTGATTAAGAAACAAAGTTTTAGCTACTGCTATTTTAGGCTGTTGGGCGATTTTTTACATTCGTTTATAAACCTTTGAAACTAACGACTTTACAAATTTTCAAGGAAAATATATCAGATTAATATCATTTATTGCGTTTAACTTAATAAGATCATTGCGTTGTAAATAAAATACTCGGTTTGCAACAATGTCAGCGGCTCTAACAAGTAATGTGCTTTCAGAGTTGCAAAACTTCATATCAATTGACCTTACATTAGGGAAAATTGGCGGATAATATGTATTGTACTCAAAATTATGTGTTCCGTGTTTAAGCTCTTGTTCTATTCCTTCTCTTAACTCGTATCTGCCATTTGTTGCAGTAGTATGTTCATCAACAAAGAAATAAATATTTTCTATTTCATTAGGGATGATTTGCTTATTTAATATGAGCTGTTCAAATGCTCTTTTTACAGAAATCTTGTATACATAATCTAAGTATCGTTGTTTTGTTTTTTTGCTTTCAAATATACTATCTAACACGGACTCTTGCTTCACAATTCCGCAAAATTTGTGACAATATAATTCAAAAGCCACCTCGAAAGGTGGCTCCCTTATGTCCGACGACAACACATGTCGCTTAAACGCTAATTCGGTTTCATGAGTATACAGCGTATTCCTACCTGCAATATTATTATATGCGATTTTTCAAAAAATTGCAATACTTATTCAAAAAAATTAGTACCTAAAAAGGGATTTTACACCACATTTGAATAAGCTACAATTTTTCAGAGAATAACTTGTTTAGCTACTACTCCTTGACAATTGTAAAAAAAATTACTACAATACGAAATAGAAAGTTGTTTTATTAACATTATTTCAAAACATTGGACAATATAATGAAGCGAGTAAATAATGTCAATATAGCAATTGCTTGCTGTATGACATGAAATAAATATAGTTATAATTCGTTGGACGGTACCAAATGGTACCCTCCAAAAAAATATAACTATTTAAAGACCATCGTTAAAAAAGATAATACATACAACACATCTAATCCACAAATTAGCGTAAAGTCATATCAAGGCGACTGTATAAACGGAATATTCATTAAAACATTCAATACTGCTTCTAATTGTGCATTTGTCACAAAAGTATATGTTGACATTATAACAAAGTAACGAAATAATGTAATCTCGTAAATATTATTTTAAAAATTGACTGCGAGTGAGTATATATATTATAGAGAGGTAAATAAAAAGTATCTCTTCACAAATTTACATAAAAGGAGAATGACATATGAAAACGACTAATAATATTAAGAGAACAATGACAATTGCAATTGCAGCGGCAATGATTACAGCAACAGCAATGCTTTCGGGTTGCGGTTGTGACGATAGTAATGCAATAAATAAGACTGCAACAACAGTTCAGACTACAAGCGTAGAAGAAACAACAGTTTCTGAAACAGCACCGACTCTTTCTGAAACAGATAAAGCAATTACCGATGCAGGGCTCAAAGTAGGTGCTGACGGCAAAATTACTGATAAGAATGGCAAAGAAGTGAAAGTTGATAAGGACGGTAAGGTTGAGGTTAAAAACGAAAAGGGTGAAACCGTCAAGGTAGATTCTTCTGAAGTGAAAAAGGCAAATCAGAACAAGGTAAAGGTTGACAGCTATCCGACAAACTCATCTTCTCAGAAGAAGGACACAAGCACATCAGGCAAGAATAACAATTCTTCCTCAAAGTCAAATACTTCAAAATCTGACAGCAAAAGGGACACTTCATCTAAGAGCGACAGCTCAAAGCAGGAGAGTTCAAAATCTGAATCATCCAAAACACCGCAGAGCAGTTCATCAAGTTCAAAAGCTGACTCATCTAAGAATGAATCTTCAAAGCCGACTCCTAAGCCTCAGCATACACACAGTTGGACAAACATTACCGAAAAGGTAAAAGTTGTTGACAAGAAAGCATACAGCTATGAGGAGCCGGTGTACGAAACAAAAGGCAGAGCAATTTGCAATGACTGTGGTGCTGATATTACGGATTTAGGTGGAAGCGGTATTGCGGATCATATTTGTGAACATGCTGAAAACGGCGGCAAAGGTTCTTACCGAGTAGATGATGTAAAGATACAGACCGGCACTAAGACGGTCAATGTACCCGAAAAGTCGCATTACGAGACAAAAGTAATTGGCCGTAAGTGCAACGGCTGCGGTAAAGTTGAATATTACTGATAGTCAGTAAGTAATAAGGGAGTTATCGTTAGATAGCTCTCTTTTTTATTGTCAAAATACTTGTACAGGGTACCAATCGGTACTCTATTTTTTTGCACAAAAACATATGACAGCGGAGTCTTTAATGGCTCCGCTTTTTTGCGTTGTTATATGATGATGAATAAAATAATGAATATTATTTACACAGAGCAACAAAAAATATAAAAATTAGTAAAATAGTTTGCTATAATGGTTATAGGAATGAATAAAACGATGAATATTGTAATAAAAGGGGGCTATAGTCCAATGTTTTATTATCAGTCGTATTAAGCGAAGTGCTTGATACAATCGTGTATGCTACGATAAACAGCAAAAATTTTATAAAAAAGGAGAACGCCCATGAGAAAATTTTTTAAAAAGCTTATGGCTGTAGGATTATCTCTGGTAACGCTTGTGTCCGGTATGTCAATATCAATGGGATCAGCGGCGGCTGCTACTCAGAACACAACAAGCGGTCAATGGGTAACTACTACGGTATCCAAAGGTAATAAAATTACGTTGCCGGGAATACCTGCGTCAGAAACATGTAAATTTATCATAAACGGTGATGAAGGCTTTTGTATTAATGCAAATAAATGGTCTCCATCAGGTGAAGGTAAGTACAAATATACTTATGTGGATCCTAAGTCATCTAAATATGGAATGATGCGAAAGGCTGTGTATCTCTATCGTCATAAGGATTTGAAAACTACAATTTCAAATGTAATGAAGAAGAAGGGCTTCGCAGCTCCGACAGCAAATACCACTTTCATTATGATGCATTATTTGCTTAGTTACATTAACGAAGGCGGAAATGAAAACGGCTTGAGTAGTGATCCGCAGCACATTAAATATAATATGCAGGATTATTATTATTGTATTCCGGCAATTTATAAGGAAGTTAAGGCTAATAAAACGGCACTACCGTCTGCAAATAACTTTCTCTGCTATCTCGTAACTCCGCAGAATGATGCTTATCAGAATCTCTTTATGGTGGCACAGAACACACTCACTATCAAAAAGGTTGATTCTGTGACACTCAAAGGTCTCCCGGGTGCTACTTTTTCGGTAACATACACGCCTGATGGAAAAAATAGTTTTGGCAGCAAAAAATCTATGGGTTCTTATACGACCGGTAGTGACGGTACAGTTAAGGTTTGTTTACCCCCGGGTAATTATGTTATCAAAGAAACTAAACCACCTAAAAATTATTCGCTGAATTCTGCATCACAGACAGCTAATTTCATAAAAAAAGGTGCAATAACAGTAACCTTTAAGAATGACAAGCTCATTAAGATTCAGTTACAGAAAACATCTGCAAACCCTGAATTAACAAAAGGCAACAGTTGCTACAGCCTTGCCGGAGCAGAGTATAGTATCTATACAAATAAGTCGTGTTCTAAAGACAGCTATTTTGGCTTTATTCGAACAGACGCCAATGGCTTCGGCGTGTACGGTGACGGTCTTGACTCTAAAGGCAAACATGTAGGCTCTGATGTTACTAATAGGACCTATTACGCTAAAGAAACCAAAGCTCCAAAGGGTTATAAGCTGGATACAACGGTATATACCTTTAAGGACTCGGGTAAGAAAACAGTTGACGGTACTGTAATTTACAGCTTTACCTGTAAAGATGTTCCCACCAATGATCCTGTTGGTGTTGTTCTTCAGAAACAGGATGCAAAAACAGGACAGGCTACAACAAGACTTGCAGGTGCTGAGTTTACTTTAAAATTCTATGCAGGCACTTACAAGACTGAGGCTGAACTTAAAGGTGTACCTGCAACTCGTTCGTGGGTAATCAAGACGAACGAGAAAGGCAGAGCAATCTTGGATAAAGATTTCCTTGTTTCCGGTGATGATTTTTATTACAAAGATGGAATAGTTACACTTCCTCTTGGTACAGTAACCATTCAGGAAACCAAAGCCCCTGAAAACTATGAATTAAATCCTGATTTATATATCGGACAAATCACAGAAGAAGGTGGCTTGACTTGGCTTACAACGAATCTCCTTACACCGGAAGGTCAGTTAATTGTCCCTGAATCCGAAACTGTTCGTGGCGGTCTTTCAATCCATAAGAGTTCTGATGATGCTATCATCAAGGATATATGGTTTAGAATTACTTCCGATAACGGTTACTCGAAGGATGTTGCAACCAATTCGATGGGTACTATCAATCTTGAGGACCTCGATATTTTTAATGACAACAATGAGTATGTCAAATACACAATCGAGGAACTCGGCTTTAAAGATGCCAACGGCAACTACTATATCCCGAAAAGATACAAAACTGAAGGTCCGAAAACAGTAACTCTTAAAAATGACGGAACAGTAACAGTATCATTCAATAACAGTATTGATACAGTACCTCTTAACATCATCAAGAGTGCTGATGATAAAAATGTAAGCGGTATCTATTTCAAGGTTACAGCCTCTACGGGCAAGACTTATACTGTTGTTACCGATAACGAAGGTAAAGCAAGTGTATCAGGACTTCCTGTATATGATACAGAAAATAATGTAATCACATATACCGTTGAAGAGTTGGGTATCAAGAAGGACGACGGTACATTTGAAATTCCGGTCAGATATGTTAAGCCTTCAAGTCAGACAGTAAAATTTGTCGATGGTACATCTGTTATTAAGACAAGAACTCTGACTTTCAAAAATAATCTTAAAAAGGGTGTTGCAAAGATTGCCAAAACATCAGATGACGGTGTAGTACAGGGAATCTACTTCAAAATTGAGTCAGACTACAACGATTACAGTGCAATCAGCTCAACAGGAAAAACAGGCATTTGGTCTATATACAGTCTACCGGTTTATAACGAAGTAGGGGAGAAGATTAAATATACTGTAACTGAACTCGGCTTTAAGCAGAGTGACGGAACATACAAAATTCCCGAATACTACTTTCACGATGAACCGCAGACCGTTGAGCTTACGGAGAATACAACAACAACCGTAAATTTTAAGAATCTGCATAAGAAAGGCTCTTTGCTTATTCTCAAATCATCAAGCGATAAGGTAGTAGACGGTATCTATTTTGAAGTTAAGTCACTTACTGACGGTTTTGAGTACGATGAGTATGTCGCAACAAACTCAAAAGGTATGGCACAGCTTGAGAATATGGAAGTATGCAACGCAGACGGTGAAGAAATACTCTATGAAATCAGAGAGCTTGGTTTTAAACAGGCTGACGGCACATATAAACTGCCAAAGCGTTATGTAAGTAAAGAACCGGAACAGTTTTCGTTTAACGCTGACAATATGAAGCCCGGACGAAAAGCAACTTATACCTACACACTCCATAATTCACTTAGACTGGCAAGCTTGAATGTTAAAAAGACTTCCGAAGATAACATTGTCAATGGTATTACTTTCAATGTTAAGGGTTCTAACGGTGTTGATTACGGTAATAAGACTGTAGATTCAAGTGGCATGTCATATTATACAAAGCTTCCTGTTTATGATGATGATGACAATCTGATTAAATATACCGTAACAGAACTTGGAATCAAGCAAGATGACGGTACCTACAAAATTCCGTATCGCTATAACGAGGTTAAACCGCAGATTGTAACTCTTAAATACGATACTGCGACAGAAACTGCAATGACTAAAACTGCATTGTTTAACAACACTCTTAAACTTGGCTCTGTAACTATCAATAAGGTAGATAATGACGGCAAGGCAATTGAGGGTGCAAAGTTTAATCTTGTTTCAAAGGAAACAGGCGAGATATTTGCTACTGTAACAACCGATAAAGACGGTAAGGGCATTATTTCCGATGTTCCGCAGGGTGATTATTCACTTGAAGAGACACAAGCTATTGCCGGTCTTAATCTTCTTAAAGAAGCAAGTGACATCACTATTTCCGGTGACAGCGAAGAAACTTTGTATTATACATTCAATGTGAAGGAAACATACGCTCCTGTTCTTCCAATGACAGGCGGTGCAAATGCAATCTGCGTAATGTTCGGTTTATCAGCAATGTGTCTGATTGCCGGAGGTGCAATTTTCTTCATTAAGAATAAAAAGAAGAAAGATAAAATTAAAACGGAGGTAGAATCTTAATGAAATCATTAGCTAAGAAGATTGTTGCAACAGCTCTTACAGTTGCATCAATCGCTACAATGACAACTTGCGTTGCAACAGCAAACGCAGCCAATATGGAATACCATATTGACACAACAAGAAAAGCAAGCTTGACACTTCATAAGTATGAAATGTCGGATACAAGCCTTGCAACACATAAGGCAACAGGCACAACAGACGACGCTCAGTATGTTCCTGCCGATGCAAAGCCGCTCGCAAATGTACAGTTTACAGCTTATAAAGTAGCTGAACTTGATAAGTATTTCAAGCCTGACGGCATTGAACTTCCTGCGGCATCTGCGGTAAAAACCTCAGAAGCAACAGCCACATTTTCTGCTGTAACAGGTGAGGACGGTGTAGCAACATTTACTGACCTTCCTCTCGGCATTTACTATGTTGAAGAAACTGACGGTCCTGCACAGGTAACAAAGAAGATTTCTCCTTTTGTTATTTCACTTCCTATGACAAGCGTTGACGGTTCAAAGTGGCTCTATGATGTTCATTGCTATCCGAAAAACCAGACGGCGTATGGCGGAGTAACACTTCAGAAGGTAGATTCTGTTACAAAGAAACCTTTAAAGGGTGCAACATTCACTCTTTATTCATCAGAGGACGGTAAGACATATACAGAGTATATGACAGGACTCAAGACAGGTGATAACGGAACAGCTGTGGTTAACAGCCTTCCGTCACAGACTTATTACAAGTTTGTCGAAACAGCTGCATCAGATCCAAGCTACATTCTTGACTCAACAGTAGGCTACGAATTTTATATTGATGCTACCGGCGATATGATTGTCAACGATAAAGTCGTTGACAATAAGACTGTAGTTGTTGAAAACGATACAGTTGACATTGAAAAGTATGTACTTGACGGCAAGAAGGGTGCAGAAGGTATTGATAATACAGTAAACTATGGTGACACAGTTTACTGGAAGATTAAGACTTCAATCCCGACAAAAACTGCTGAAAAGCTCAAAACATACACTATCGTAGATACAATGTCCAAGGGACTCAAGTATCAGTCAGCTGAACTTTGGATTGATGACACAAAACAGCTTAAAGAAAAAACAGACTATACAGTGTCTCAGAGCGGTCTTGAAGTAACATTTACTATCAAGCCTTCAAGCATTAAGGGCGGTAAGGAAGTTGAAGTATATTTCAACACAGAACTTACAACAGACGCTCCTCTTGCACAGGATGTTCCTAATACATCAAAACTCATCTATACAAACAACATCGGTACAGACAGCACATTCACAAAGAACTCTCAGACACCTACAGTGCATACAGGTGGTTATTCTTTTGTCAAGACTGACGGTAGCAAGCCTATTTCAGGAACAGACTTTGCTATTTATAAGACTGAGGCTGACGCTAAGAATGGTGAAAACGCAATTCAGACAACGACTTCTAACGATAAGGGTATTGTTGAGTTCAAGGGTTTACAGTACGGTGCTTTCTCAGTTGATGAGGACGGTAAAAACAAGAACGGCGTAGAAAACGGTAGTACAAAGTATTGGATTGCCGAAACAAAGGCACATGATGGCTATGTACTTCTCTCAGCTCCGTTTGAGGTAACTGTAAATGCTACAAGCCATATTTCTTCAAACACTCCAAGTGTAATAAATAACAAAATCCCTGAACTTCCTGTAACCGGTGCAGCCGGTACAGTAACACTCTTTGTCATTGCCGCTGCTCTTGTAGGCACAGGTGTATTGATTCTCAGCGTTCGCCGTAAAAAGCGTGACCGCTGATTGACCTATTTAAGAATTTTAATCTTATAAATTTCCATTCCCCATACTTGTATTAGCAAATCCCGAACAGTATAGTTTTTTTGTGCTGTTCGGGAGGAATACAGTCATCAGTTGACAAAAGCAGGGTGAAATCCCGAAAAAGTAACATTGGTTTTATGTCAACTGTAATTATAATCTGAAAATTCCACATATTTTGTGTTGATCATATAGCTTGCAAGACAGTGAGTAAAGCTGTCTTGCAAGCCCTCCTAACAAAAGATAACTCCTCATATTTGTGTAATATACCATACCTCGTCTTGTCGGGTGTTTACAGAATAGCTTAATACCCGACAAGACACACTCTCTAATGGGCTCTAATAGAGCTACATCTATCCTCTTTAGTTTTTGTAGGCAGTACAGCCAAGAAAGCTGTACTGCCTACAAAGAAGATTTTTACCAGCAAGGAAAACTCAAAGTTTTCATTTTTCACTCCATATTGTGAGTATGGGCGGTGCAGATAACATACTACACCGCCCAACTCTCAAAAATTGGTATCGTAATTGACAGCAAGACAAGTATTTGTTATAGGTATTTCTCCTTTCGTTTGTCGGGCAGTATATCCCAAATCATACTGCCCGACAAAAAAACTGAATACATTGTCGAAGTCAAAAGCAACTTTAAATTGAAAGAAATAAAGAGCATGTCACTTATAGAATATATGTACGATATTAACAATATCAGTAACATTGAAACAACAATATATGAAGAAGGTTTCGTGGAAAAAGCAAATGAAATTACTGACAAGTTAAACTGTTTTAATTTTGAATATATTAAATCGTTGAAAGTTGATCTAAAAAATGAGTATCAGATGATTTATTTTCGTAAGAGCAGTTATCCGTCAGATGCTTTTTTAATAAGAATGAATTGCAGAAAATCTATAATTTTATACCGTAACAAAAACGAAACAGAATTATTATGGAAACACGAAGGTAACGGAATCAATGCTGAACTGGCAATATATGACAATGACAGAGTGTTCATTTCTCAAAAAGGTAACCTCGTGCCGTTGACACTCAAAAATGACCTTTTTTCCAGATCTATGTTTTCAAAGATAATTGCTGAAATACTTGATTATTACAGCATGAAAAACTCAATATATAAAGATTTCAAGAGGTGTTTGGAGCTAAATATATGCTGCTTACTACCTTTGACAATAGAAGAAATAGGTGTTTATCACAATTTACAGGAGTTGTTTCACAATAAATATCCAAAGACTGAAAAATTGAATTACAACTTTAACAAAGGTGATATTAACCTATCGTATCTTGCAGTAAAAGCAATGTCAAAGGTTGATAACGATTGTGTGGGTATATTGTTTCAATATTGTGCCGATAAAGCTAAGCAAGGATGTGGACAATCATATTTTGGTTACAATCCGTTTGGTAGATTTAATGATAATGTAAAAATTTTATTGGGAAAATTATTATCGGACAGAGTTTCGGTATCGGCAAAAAATACCATTATTGATGATTACATAAATATGTGCTATCAAACAAAAACGAAAATCCGACTTAAATACACATCAATAAAAAAGATTGAAGAAGCACATAACGCACTTGTTACCAAAATTTTAAAAAAAGAACAAAGGTCAGCAAAAAATATAGTGTCCACAAACACAAGATACAATAATTTGCGAAAACTACTACCTAAAAAGTTCGAGTGGTTAATGACACAAGAAAGGTTGGCATTAGAAAGTGAAATGCAAGGTAACTGCGTTGTTTCATACGCAAATAAAGTAAAAAAAGATAAATGTCAAATATATTCTTATGTGGATTCGCAGGGGTTAAGACACACAATAGAATTTAACATATCACGAAATAAATACCATTGTGTACAACTGCTTTCCAAATACAACGAAGATCCGTCAGAAGAAACTTTGCAATTTGTAGCAAAACTTCTTGACAGCCCTGAAAACACGATTAAATAGCCGATATTTACAAAAATAATAAGGAAAACCTAAAAACTATATTGATTGTAATAGTTTTTGAAAATTAGGAAGTTTAAATTCACTAAATAAGGTGATAAACAAAAACTGTTTAGAATGTAATAGCTTTTACAAAATACAAGTCATGGAGACACAAAGAAGGGCAATTTGTGAAAAATAATAAAGCTAATAAATCAAAATTGAAAAGTATAGCAACAATATCAATTGCATCACTACTAATTCTTGTCGGTATATCATTAGCTATTATTCCGATTCTCGGAAGAATACTTAATCAGCAATCCGCTAATACGCAGATTGAGTCGTATCAGCAAAGCGTATTAGATATGACTAAAGATGATATTGCAACCGCAAAAGAGGCGGCTGATGAATACAATTCTTCAGGGAATACAGGCAATTTTTATAATGCTGTAGTTAAAGACGGAATTGTTGGTTACATAAACATACCGGCAATTGATGTTAATTTACCTATATACGATAACACAAAGGATGAAACGCTTGAACTCGGAGCAGGATTGCTTGAAAAATCATCTCTACCAACGGGCAAGAATGGTACGCATAGCGTTATAACAGGGCATAGCGGTCTGACAATGAGTAAGATGTTTTCTGATTTGCCTGAACTTACAACAGAAGATTGTTTTTATATCTATTTTCTTGACGAAAAAATTAAGTACCAGATATATAGCATTGAAACAGTAAAACCCTCAGAGGTAACAAATCATCTTAGCTATAATCGTTCAGAAGGTTATTGTACATTGATGACTTGCACTCCTATTGGTGTTAATACACATAGATTACTTGTACATGGTAAGAGGGTAGAGGAAAGTGAGAACGAAAGCGTTAATGCTAAATCTACATCACAGAGTAATAGTTCATCAACGAAAACTACCTCAAATATTATTAAAAAAAAACGACTTTGATTGATGGGCAAACAGATAACGCAATGAAAAAATATTTGCCGATTGGGTTGTGTACGATCTTTGTGATAGGCATAACAACGAAAATAATACGGCACTTTTGCAAAAAGTCACAAAAATAGCGGTAATAAGCCCAAGATTAGCTTGCATGGCGTTTTTAACACTTAGAATATAAAATTCCTCATCTAAAGGATAAAATTGCAATACAGGCTAAAATAAAGAAAACAGAAAAATTATGCAGTCAGCAAAAAATGCTGATTTTTTCAAAAAAAATTTAAAAAAGGAGATACCCAAAAATGGAAGAAAAAAGAATCAATACAATAGTGACAGAAGAAAGCATTGTAGAATCATTACACAAACAGCTTGATAACAACGAATTTTCAATGCTCGAAAAGGCACTTAAAGCATTTGGACAATCAAAAAGCAATGTGTCGGACATTGATATTCTGCTTGATTGCACATCTGGACAAGGTGTAAATTATTGCGAACTCACGGAAAAGTTTTCAAAGCTCACAATTCCGATTAAACAGGAAGTTGAGTCAGAAGGCGAGATATACGAGTGTGTATCAAGCTATTCGCTTTTTGGTGTTGTGTACCATCTTGAAGGTACATACAGCCTTACAGCGGAACTCAATCCGGTTCCAAAGGAAATATTCATGAGTTTTTATAAGTAAGATTGGTGTGCAAAACTGTACACTCTTAATGCGTGTAGTTTGTCGTGTTTGGTGTTCTAAACCGTACACCCTTGGTGTTCCAAATTGTACACTCTTGGTGTTCCAAACTGTACACTCTTGGTGTTCCAAATTGTACACTCTTGGTGTTCCAAATTGTACACCCGTTCCAAACCGTACACCCTTGATGTTCCAAATTGTACACCCTTGGTGTTCTAAACCGTACACCCTTAAATCTGAAAAGCCCCATAAACAGCGGACTTTTTTATCCCCTAAACAAGATATATAAACAAGATATATAAACAAGTATATTCTATCTTCTATCATATAGTAGGTAGTTAGATATAGTATAGGGAAAATAGTAGCTGAATAACGGATGGAAAAACCTTTTTTGAAAGGATAAATATTATGTGTGAGAAAAATATAAAACCGGCTGATAAAAACGAATCTGCATTGGAAGCCGCAAAGTTATCAACTGAAAATATGATTTCAAGATCACAACCTCTTTATAACACAGTTGAAGGTGTTTTATCTGCAAAAGCTTATAAACTATTTGACATATACCTTTCGTGTATAAATCCGCAGAAAGATGATACCTGTGATGTGATTATTCGCAAAACAGACATTAGTGACATGCTCGGACTCAAAAGATTTAAGACTTCTGATTTGATAATTACAGCAAACGAACTTGGCGATTTAAAGTTTTGTTGCAGAAATGTTAGTAAAGATTATTTGAGACTCAATTTGTTTAGTTTTGTACATGCTTTTCATAACGATAACGGAGAGGTGTTCTTACATGTTAAGTGTTCGGAAGAAGCAAAAAGATTGTTTTTTAATCTTGAAACGGTTGGATATATCAAGTATCAACTAAAAAACACTTTAGCTTTATCGACTAAATATGAAATACGAATGTACTTGTATTTACAAAAACAGAAGCATTTAAAAAAGTGGAATACTAAGTTCAATGATTTAAAAAAAGTGTTATTCCTTGAAGAAGCAGAGAATATGAGTTCTTACGACAGTTATAAGGAATTTAATCGCAGGGTTTTATCTCCGTCAATTAAAAGCATAAACGAAAAAACTGATTTAAAGGTTGAGTATAGCTACAAGGCAGTTCGAGGCAAAGGTTCTGCATCGGGAGTTCTTACTTTTACGATACTGTCTATCGGAGGTATGGTATTACTTGAAAATATCAAAAGTAACGACAGTAAATACGAAGAATCTTCTGAACGAATCAAACAGCAAATTGGATACGATATGATAGTTGATACGAATAATGTTGTTTATGTGGACCAGATAGTTCGCATAATGTGCGATATTGATATGGCAGATGATGTGAAAAGTGCAATTAAAATCAACAGCATAAGCGTACCGATAAGTCAGTTGCAGGCAAAATTTAAAGCAATAACAGAAGAAGAAGTACTGTATGTTTGTGAAAAGTACAGGGCAGAAAGCAAAAAAGTCAAAAATGTAAGGTCATACATAACGAGTTGTTTATACAATGCAGCGGAAAATCTTAAACTTGATAAATTAAAACCAAAAGATGATTTTGATGATTTTGTGAGCAATTTTCATTCACTTGATGATTATGAATAGCAAAACAAAAGCAATCTAAATTCATCACAAATCGTCAGAAATAGGGTAAATAGACGGTTTTATTGCTTGATAATATAAATTTACTACTAAACAATAAAACTTAATACAGCTAAAATCTAAGCAAAACAGAAACATGACTCACAATGTTTAACAAGGAGGAACTCAAATGGAAAATATATATCTACCGAGGGAATTGTTTACCGAGGAATTCAAAGATTACTCGAATGAAGCTAAGCTTGCGTTTTCAATCCTACTTACTGATTCTGAGATGTTGTCAAATGCGATTTCCGTAACAGATTTAATGTCAGTCGCTCGACTCATTGACGCTTTAGGAAAAGATCGTTTGCAAAACTTGAAGAAAAAACTTTCAGAGGAAATTCGTATTAGGGGTGTATCGTAGTGAGTGTTATTGTTTTTACACCAAGTTTAAGCAAAAGAAAAGAATTGTTAAAAATAATAACTCACGCTCATAAGCAATGGAAGTTTAGAATTGCATTAGCTGTGTTTCTGTTTGTTCTTTCGGCGGCAGTTATAGTAGGAACGGCAATTCTGTTGCTTATGAATCCAACAACAATAGAGGGAATTTTGGCTTTCAGCGGTGCCGGTATTTGTTTTTCTTCTATTCCGTTCTTTATTGCTCTTTCGGTAAAAAACACAGCAAAATACAAGTGCGGTTTCCCGTACAGCAGTTATGCTAATGCATCACTTTTACTAAACGATGACTCTTTGGAATATGTGTTTTGGCGAGTAGGACCGCATGAACCCTCTGCTTATAGCAGTACAAGAGCTGTATACCGAGATGAGGACAAGTTTACATTTACAATAAACAAGTCTGATATTGCAAGTTTGTGCGTTCGGAATGAAATTTGTTACATAAAAGGTGACGGTATTTTGCAGATGCCTGAATGGGCTGTAGCAAACAATATTACGACGGAAAATTGCAAAGAGTTTTCGTTCATACCTGCATTTCCGGAAAATAATTTTTCAAAAAGAATTAAAGATTGGAGAAGTTACAATGTCAGAACAGAAGATTGACGGCAACACTATAAAGAGATGCTTATCGGAACAAATCGGAGCATATGAAACTGATTGTCTTATATATGCGATTGCAAAAAAGAATCCCGAAGAAAGGGTGGTTGAACTACCCTTTGAATACGATGCCGAGGAACGACAGACAATTTCATACAGCGAACTTGTTAATATGCTTGCAAAAGCAATTATTCCTACCAATTTAAAAATGAATTTTGATATGTCTAAGTCATTTCCTGATTTAGATGAAGCTACAACAATTAACTTTAATTGCGGATACAGCGTATTCGAAATGGTGTATGAAATTAACGGCGAGGTATATGGAGTACTGACTACTGCTGTTAATAATACGATTACCGAAATGATATATGACGGTCAGTTCAGCACGGATACGGAAGAGGTGTTGAACACTTGAGTATATTGCAGTTAATAATAACAGGCGGATTTGTGATTGTGGGTATATTAGTATCTTTTACTCCGATTGTGAAAGTTGCAAAGCAAAAAGCAAATCAGTTATCTACATCAGATGAATTAAGAACTTTGCAAAGAAATAAAGAAAAGTTGGAAGCAGAATCGTCTGAAGGAGAGAAAACCAAATATGACGAATTGTATGATGCCATAAGCAGTTATAACGAATTGATATACAAAAACGGACAGGATACTTTTACGGGAGAATTACCGTTACCGCAGAGTGAAAACTTACAGTTGTATCTCGAAGATGAAGAACTAAAGACAATTGCACAAATTACAATACAAGGGCATTATTTTACTCGTATAAGATCGAAAGAGAAAGAAAAAAAGGAACAGAAATATGCAGTTAGTATGGAAGTGAATAGGGCTACACTTGCAAACTGTTTTATTCCAGTCAAAAATACTTCAATGCCTGTTGGCGGTGAAAACACTCTGAGTGTCTTATATGGCAGACCGAGAAAGGGACTCGGTTTAGACAATAAATTTAATATATCAAAAGGTGATGTAATCACTCTTGAAACAATATGGGATACAATCTCATATGAAATAGATGATTTAGTGCTTATTTCAGCTGATGACATAGAGTCGCTGAAAATAGTTCCGGGCAAGGACATAATAGTGCTGATGATTGCAGAACCACAAAATAAAACACGACATTGTATATTTGCATCACGACGAATCGAGGGCAATGATGATTCTGATGATTGAATATAAAAGCTGAAAGGGACGGCAAAAAATAATAAAAACACAAGTAACTGAGGACTTGTGCAGATACAGGATAACTGTATTTGCGTAGGTCCTCTTTTGTTATTTTGGAGGTGAACAAACATACAAAATTAACTTAGTTGGAAGTCAAATAGCAAAAAAATTAATTTGAAAGGATATGATTTTATGAATAATCTCAATGCTATTATCAGTTCACTCATTCCCGTTGCCGCTGCAAGCGGTGCAACAAGTTACTTTACATCGGTGCAGAATAAGGTTGTATCGTTCCTTAATTCCTGCTTGCCTTTTGTATGGATTATCGTTGCTCTTGCCTTAATTGGCGTTGGCCTCATGTGCATCATCGGTAGTGAAAGAAGTAAAGAGGCAGCTAAATCTAAGGCTGTATATGTTGTTATCGGTTGCGGTGTTGTACTCGGTGCAATGTATCTTGCCAAGGGTGTTGCAGATTTACTTACGATGGGCAACTTTACAGTCAGCTAAATCAAGAAAATACATACTGAAATTTGATGTGAGGTTATTATTATGAAAAACAAAAAGTTGGTATCCAAAATAGGAGCGATTGCTCTTTGTGCAGTAATGGCAGTTGGCTCAGTTGTATCAGCTAACGCTGCTGTTGTTGATGATTCAGAGGTAGGTTCACTCGGATACGGTAGAAAAGTTATATCGTTGAATTCAACAGGACAAACCGTACTTTGCAAAAAAGGATATAAGTTTCCAAACTCCAATATTACTGTGTCAAAAGATTTTAAAATGGCACAGATTAAGCTCGGAAAAGGCGAAACATTTAAGTATACTCTTTGCAGCAATGTAGGATGCGACAGAGACAAGGTAAGAGTAGAAGCCTGTGCCTATAAATCAATCATCAATTTGAAGAAGAAGGCTGAATGGTCTAATTTGGATACTGCCGGCAATCTAACTACGGATGTATCGACACTTGGACGGGTAAATTCCAAAAAGTGGAAATCTACTGTACAGATTAAGGGTAATAAAAAGTGTACCTACAATTTGATCGCTTATGATTTATATTCTTTCAATGCCAATTATCCATCTGACCGGCAGTCATCATTTAGGGGAGGAAGCTATAAAGACGCTTATGTTCTTAACATGAATTACCCTGTTGTTGCTGTAAGTGTGTATGACGCACCGTCATCTGTTGCCTTAAAAAGAAACGACAATAAAAGTTCGATTTCAGGCAAAACTGTAACACTAAAAAAAGGACAGACATTATCCGTGTATGAATCAACACCGAAAGGATCATACGCCAATGCTAAAAATGTTATTTACAGTTCATCAAACAAAAAGGTGGCAACAGTTACCAAAAACAGCACATTCAGCGGTGCCGCAAAAATCAAAGCCGTTAAAAAAGGTACCTCAAAAATCACCGTAAAGCTGTACAACGGTAAAACAGCGTGGGTTAAGGTAAATGTCAAGTAACTTAACCGAGATGAAACATTAAAAATATCCACTTGTTTCGTTGTTTCAATAAAATTTCGGAGCAAGTGGATAATTAAAAACTTAGAAAGGAGGTTGATCTGATTGTCATTTATTGAATGGATGGTTTCCAATATGGAATATTGTGACATGGGAGCTATGTTTGGACTTGGACGAACAATCCTTTGGTGGCTAACGAATATTTTGGTATGGGCGGCATCCGTAATTGAGAGTTTATACAATAACATTTTCAAAGTCTTTTCTGTCATATATTCAAGCGGTGTTTCGAGCTTTATAGGTCGTTGGATAGGCTTTTTGTGGATTCCGATTGCCATTGCCATTATCATACTTGGTTACAACCTTATCATGGGCGAGGACAGCGACGGTTCATTAAGAATGAAAACCTTTATGCGAAATCTTTGCTTGCTGGTTATTGTTGTTGCAAGTATTCCGATTCTTTTCACCGGGGTAAGCGGTAACAGCGATTCAAGTTTTGCTGTTAAGCTATTTCAGGGAAGCGGTAACAACAACAGCATAACAAATGGTGTCAGTCAAATGGCTGGAAATATGGGCACAACATCGAACACAAGTAGAACGGTTGTTGAGAACATATATGATTTGCAGTTTATTTTTAATCAGGCTCGAAATAAAGGCAATTTTACAAAAAATTGGAGCAGTATGATAGATGACGGAACGATACGAAAAAATTCATTTTATGACACATCCGGAAACATAGTAAACGGTGACGCTGTTATGAATATAACACCGTGGGATACCATTGTATCTGATGATGCTGATGATAATGATAAGTATGATAAAGACCTCAAAATGGAAGATTGTTATGTTAATGGGTACGATTATTGTGTATTTTCATCAGATACCAACAACAAGACATCTTTTGCCTCTGTAGCAAGTACCCGACGAGTTCCTTATTGGACTCCCGACAACATTATCAATATTATCAATCAACGAGGGAACCAACCGGTTTCCACAGTAAGTTTATCCGATAAAATGGATCTTGAGGCGAGAATATTCTTTTTTCAAACAATACACAACAATGTATGGCAGATAGATTCTGACGATAACGGCACAACCAATTTTGTTTTTGTTGACAATAACGGAAAAACAAAGACAAGTATGTGGTTCGTTGATGTCGGAAGTACATATCCGTTCAGATATCATGTAGAATGGGGCAGAATGATAATTTCGCTCATTATGTCCATTATAGTTTTATATCTAACAAGCTATAAAATCGTAAAACTTATCTATGAAGTTACCGTCAATCAACTTTTGGTATTGTTTTTTGGTGCGATTGATTTATCAAACGGACAAAGAGCAAAGGAAGTCATGAAATCTACTTGTTCGTTACTTGCATCAATGTTTTTTGCAGTAATACTTGTACAGTTCTATTATTTGCTTACATCAGCAGTTAACGGTTTGACATTTGTAAGCAATAGTTCAACAAATGGATGGATTCAGACTCTAATCAATGTGTTTATCGGTATGGCTACAATCAAAGGACCGTCTGTTCTTGAAAAAGTTCTTGGAATTAACGGCGGTCTTGGTGATGAGTGGCGTGAAACAGGTATGCTTAACCGTACTGCTGTTAAACCCGTTGCAAGAGCAACAGGTAAAGTTGTTAAGGGTACTGCGATGCTTGCAGGTGCAGGAGCTGTTTACGGCATTACAAAAGCTAAGGGTAAGCATGATGAACGCAAGGACAGAGAAAATGAGAGAAATAATGACAGAATTCATGGCAGTAGTACCGGCGAGGTCAACAGTTCCGGTGATTCTTCTCAGTTCAAAATGGCTCAGTCTAAAAAGTCTCAAAATTCAACCGCAAATGTAAATAACGATAAAGACGCATCAGGTAATTCAGCCGCTAATAATGATGTTGCAAGACAGGGCAGAGATATTAGTGAGGCTATTCAGAGAGATAATATTCAGCAGGACAAAGCGGAAAAATTCTCAACTGATAATGGTGTCATTAAAAAATCCACGCCTGAGCAAAGAACAACTCAGCAAGCTGATAAGTACAGAGGTGCTATCCACAATGCCGCACTTGCCGAACAGGTTAAAGGACAGGCTAAAGGTGGTATGAGCGATAAAGACGCTCTGACTAAAGCTTATGAAGGTTCAGGATTCAGCAAAGATGATGCGTTACGCTTAGCTAACAGAGATCTTGAAAATAATTCTTTTGCCGAAAAGAAAGAAAGCTTTGCAAACAGTATTTCAGCAGCGGCTAAAGAAAAAATACAGGATTCACCGTTAAGCTATGCGTCAAGTGCCGATGCATATGCAGATGCAGCCGAACAGCATTTACAGGCTCTCGGATTCAGTGCAAGCGAAGCCTCTAAGATTAACGAATCTACAGGATTATCTAAGAATGTAATGCTTGAAGATAATCAGGAGTTAATCCGTAATGAAGCAAATGCTTTGTACAGTTCAGGAGCTGTAGCTACTGATGAAGAGGCTGTACAACAGGCTATTGTAAATTACAGTTCCGACAGTTCGGGCAATTATGACAATAGATACGGAAGTCTTGATAATGCTGTATCTACAATACTTGCAAACGGTAGTCTTGAAGAAGGTATTGTAAGAGGCAGAACAGCAAACAATATTGCAAGAGAACAGGCTCAAATCAATACTCGTTCAGACGGTCTCAGAAACGGCAGAGATAATTTTGAACTCAGTCCGGGACTTAAAACCGCTACATATGTAGGTCTTGGCTACATGAAGGGCAGAAGCGTAGAAATAATAGCTAAAGCCGGATACGAAAGCGGCAGAAAAAAGGCTCGCAAACAGGAAATCAAAAGGCAGAAAAAGTCACCTGATAAAACTAAAAAAATCAAGTGATAAAATGCCGTAGTCGGATATGTGCTGATTTACTGCACATATCCGACACATGTGATGAAAGAAGGTGAAAGTAGTGGACAACCAGTTTGTTATGATTTCAGAAATTAAGACAGAAACTCAAATTTTTAAATTCATAAATTTAAAAACATTATTTATTACAATAGGCTTTACATTATTTGGCTATCTCACAAGCGGAGCCGTACACGAGATGCTGTCTTTTGTGTATATAGTTTTTAATGGAGTTGTTGGATTTGTATTGTCAATGCAAAGCCCGTTCAATAAAGGAAAATTAGTGTATCAAAGTGTATTTTTATTTATACGAAATTTTTGTCACAAAAAAGTTGTTTATCATGCTTTGTCGGACTGCGAATATAACGAGGCTGATAAAGTGCTTGAAAGTAAATTTATGTACAACGATAAATTTATAAAGGAGGGATATTAGTGGTAAGTAAGCATAAAGAAGCTGTTAAAAGGCAAAGAGAAGTTGCTTATGTACAAAAGAAAGAAGATAAAAAGACTGCCTTAGAAACAAAGAGTATAAATGATATCATACCGATTGTTGACACATTTAAAGGATGTTTTAAGCTCAAAGACGGTACCTTCATGGATATCGTACAAGTCAAATGTAAAGACCTTGTTAATGCATCCGAAAGTGATGTCAACTTTGATATGTACTCTCTTACAAAGCTGTACAGAGCTTATACTGATGATTTAAAAATCATTTCTCTTAATTTCCCCACAAATACGAAATCACAACAGATTTATTTTCAGCACAAAATCAATCATACAGCTAACCCATTACTCAAAAACATACTCAATGAAAAATATGAAAAACTCGTTGATGATGAACTTCACAGCACAAATCGTGAGCATTACATTATGTACTTCGGTAAAACATATGAGAGGTTACTTAACAATCTCAATACTATTACCGCTTCATTGGGAACATCACTTGTTGAGTTATGTTCTATGTCTAAGAAAATACAGATGTTGTTCTCTGTCACTAATATGGCGTCGGTTGTATTTTATGACGACACCGCCGATAGAAGAATAAATCCGCCAAATAAAGAAGAACTTGTCGAAAAGTACGGATATAATCCGTATTTGTTGCAAGCTATACAGCCTATGGGCGGTATCAAGTTCTCAAATGATGATTATATCCGCACCGGCGACGGATATGTGACTTGCTTGTATGTGTATGGCTATCCGAAAATTGTTGACAGACATTGGCTTAATACACTTTGCAACAACCGTGGTACTGTAACGACAATTGATGTTACAACAGTTGATTCATACAATGTAAAAAAAGACCTAAGAAAGTCAATTGCGGAATATCGAGGAAGAGAGAGAACCGCTAAGAACACACTTGACGCTATGGATGCCGCTGATAAAAGAGATGAACTCTCGACTCTTGTAAGAGATGTAAATTATGGTGAAGTAATCAAGAGAATGACTACACGAGTATTCCTTGCTGACACCAATTACGAAAATCTTATGAAAACCGTAAGATACTACAAGAAAAATGTATTCGAGGATAACGAGTATCAAGTAGCAATCAACCTCAATGAAATGCAATATGAGTGGACATCAATGTTTAAATCATATTCTATGCAAAGTGCAGATTACTATTCAAGGCGAACAGGAAAAGCAATAGCTTCCTCGACGCTTGCCGGCGGTGATGCTTTTCATTTTACTTCTCTTAACGATGAATTTGGCTCCGATTTCGGACATACTCTCTCAAATGGTTATGACGGCAGAGTGTTGCTTGATATGTTTGAAGCAGGACAGTCAAGGTCATCATATAACTTTCTTTTGGTTGGCTTATCGGGTGTTGGTAAATCAACTCTTCTGAAAAAGATAATGGTTGACAGAGCGGCAAGAGGAGATTATCTGAGGGTAATTGATGTTGCAGGTGATTTCACTCAGGTGTGTCATTCTCTCGGCGGTAAGGTTGTATATCTTGACGGTAGTGACGGTGGCAGACTTAATCCTTTGCAGATTAATAAGGCAGATGATACTGATGCAGGTTCATATGATATGAATATCACCAAAATGGCTAATATATACAGCTTTCTTGCACCTGAATCCTCCGATATAGAAAAGCGTATGTTTAAGAACATCTTGCACCAATTATATAAACAGTTTGGAATTACTAAAGACACACCAAACCTTACAGAATTGCCGGCAAAGGCATACCCCCGTATGGAAGATATACTGCCGATAATTGATTGGTACCTCAGTCAAATACAGCATGGCGAATTGCAGGAAGGTGCAATGTCTAAAGAGGAAATGCAGAATGAAGAAATGCGAACAATACTCTTGCACATCAAGCTTGTTATCGTAGATGTCATTCAGTCAAATGCAAATATATTTAACAGCTATTCGGATATTGATAATCTTATTGATACTCAGGTTGTTGTTTATAATTTAAAAAAGCTTGATAAGAAAAATGATAACGAAGTATTTAAAGCTCAGGTCTTTTCGGCACTATCGCTGTGTTGGGCAAATGCCGTAAAGGTGGGTACTATAACAAATAAAATGGTTAACAGCGGTCAAATTGACCTTATAGATGCGAAACACTTTTTGCTATTGATTGATGAGTCGCACAGAACAATTAACCGTAAAAATCCTCAAGCTGTTGAACAGGTGCTTAACTATGTACGACAGGGCAGAAAATTTTACGCTGGGCTTGGATTTGCCTCTCAGGACATAAACGACTTTATTCCGGCAGGAGTTAATGCTGACTCTCAGCAAATGATAAATACACTCTTTGCACAGTGTCAGTACAAATTCCTTCTTAAACAAGATAGTAAAGCATTGCCGAGCATAGACAGTGCTTTCGGCGGAAGCCTTACACAATCTGAACTTGCTATGATTCCGACTCTAAATCGAGGCGAAGTTATACTGAATATTTCAGGTGATAAAAATGTTGCGTTTAAAGTGGAGGCAAGCGACGATGAACTGGCTGTGTTTGGCGGTGGTACATAATAGGAGGATATTATGAATGACTATAATGATGCGGAACAATTAGCAGGTGTTGGTGGTTCTGCTTTAAGAGGTGCCGGGAAAATAGCAAATGCGGCAACAAGACGATTGCGGGAAAAAGCTATAAAAAAGGCGAAAAAGGAAAGTGCCGCTGCAATCAGAAAAGTTGCACATTTGGTTAAAATGGTTATAGCAGGTCTTATATCAATTTTAGGTCCTATCGGAATTATTGTGCTGAGTTTCGTAGTCATCATTTTTATGGCGTTTGGTGCGACGGCCGGAAGCAGTTCGAGTGCAAACGGAGTTTCTGTAGGCGGATCATCTCAATTTGTTCCACGATTAACCGCACCATCCACAAGCAGCAGATACTATTACAGTACAGATAATCCGTTTTATCCGGCATACGGTATGCCAAACTGTACGGCATATGCCTTCGGTAGAATTTACGAACTTAACGGTTCAAGACCTAACCTATGCACAGGTAATGCAGAAATGTGGTATGACTATAACAAAAGCCATAACTATTACCCATACGGAAGCACGCCAAAACTTGGTGCTGTTGCAGTTTGGGTTCATCCGGGCGGAGGTCATGTTGCGGTTGTCGAAAAAATTGAAAACAATACAGTTACATATTCTAACTCAGCGTATAACGGTACTAATTTTTATCTTAGTACTGCACCATTATCCGATCCGGGCAATGTTGGAGCAACTGATTGGACTTTACAGGGATATATATACGCATATACACCGCCTATCAGCAATACAAGTTCCGGAATTGTTAATAATCTTTCTGCACCTCAGTTTGAAAGACAATTTGCCACATTTTTTGAAGCTAAGGGATTTAATAAGGCGATGATTTGTGGAATGCTCGGTAATATTTTTAGGGAAACCAGCTATTTGCCTTCAAACTATTTTGCGGGCTATGTGCCTGATGCGTTTGGAGCAGTCGGAAATTCCGGTGGCATATGCATGTGGTACGGAGATAACTGTACAAGATTTAAGCGAGACTGCCCGAATTGGGGAGTTGATGTAACTGCTCAGTTTGAGTATCTATATCAAACACTAATTAAAGACGGACAGGGAAGTTACAATGACAAATATTACTATTGGTGTACAGGATGTTTGTCAAGAATGCAAGCTGTTCCAAACACGAAAGACGGAGCTAGACAGGCGGCACGGATATTTCACGATTATTACGAACGGTCGGCAACCGGATCAGCAGACAGAATGGAATTTGCCGCAACAACTTGGGATAATTTAAGCTGAGTGATTTTTTAAGGAGCCAAAAATGAAAGAACGAATCAGAGAAATTATTACAAATCCGATTATAGTTATATTGCTGATAGCTTTTGCTGTCAGCGGTGTAATTATATATGGCATATCAAGTAATATGGCAGAGCAAAAATCTGAGATTGTCAATAGCCTTGATATATCAAGCGTATCAAGAGATAAAGACGGCAAACTTATTGTCAAACTGACCGATTATGAAGCAAGTCAGGATGAAGCCTATAAAAAGGCGGAAATGACTTTGCAAAAAGCGGCAAACGGCGAAACAGAGAATACAGATAAGATTAAGAACTATTTTGAATCAAGATATAACTATGAAGGTAAAGAAAAAGATAATCTTGATTCAATAGTGAAATCCATTGAAAAGGATTGTTCTTCTGATTTCCTTGATAACATTAGATCTGATATTGAAAAATCAAATAACGATGGAAGTAAATGCGAAATAAAGCGTATTTATGTTACCGGAACGGATATTAAGGAGTTGAATGCTTACTCGACCAATATCTATTACATTTTTGATGTACAAATCAATGACACAGAAAGCTTGTATAAAATTACAATGGTAGTGTCAGGCGGTACTTGGGTGATAGATAAAGCAGAGAAAATATCCGATTTGGAGGATTGATTATGAGAGAAAGATTTGAAAAATTGCACGATATTCTGTACGCACATTATAACGGTGTTTTGATTACATTATTAGCTTGTGTTATGGTAATTGGCACGGCAATTGTAATCACTATACAGCCTATGCAAACATTAATATCCTGTCAAAACATCATAAATGAAGTTGGAGAGGATAAAGTTGCCGGTTATCAAAAATCAACAGGTCCTTCTGATTTGTTTGATAATCAAAAAGAAACGACCTATAAGGACACAAATGAGTATAAAGAAAAACAGTCTGAAATTGATTGGATGAACAAAAGAATAAGTGAAATTGATAACCACCTTATGACAACACTTACTCGTGCAGTTTCTGATTTTGCAGACGCATATACAAGCTATTCTCTTGTACAGAATCCGGCTAACAAGGAAGCACTAAGTCAATATACTACCGATGATTTTTATAAAGATTTATGCGACAGAAAAGTAAAAAAAGATAATTACTTAGCTTATAATTGTTGGTTTGCTGATTTTGACAAAGACACGGTACATATATTTTGCGAAACAAGAGACGGTTTGAGCTATACGGTATCTCTCGTCGAAACAGATACAACCGGTTGGAGAGTTAACGGGTTTGACATTTTAGACAAAGATTAAGGAGAAAAAATATGTTTAAAAACTTATTTAAGAATACGGTTGAAAATTCTTCCGTAAAAAATGAAAATCAAACATTTGAGAGCGAAAATGACATCGAAAAATACAATAACAGAGGTCATTATAACAACAATTACAAAAGCAATCGGCAAAATCAAAACCCCGAAAAAGATAATAAAAACTGTTATGACGGCGTTGATGAGAGTAACAACGGTGGAAAGAAGGTTAAAAAAGAGCCGTATTATCTCAAAATGTATATCAACAACATTAACTACAGCAAAGAAGCAAAAGCTGTTATGAATCCTGTGTTAGTTGAAGTTCTGTACAGGGTTGAGCCGACAACAGAGGACGGCAAAGGTCAGATTATTGACTTAAACGATAATGTAAAAAGCGAAATTGCCCAAAGCCTCAGAATCTCTGTAAGACAGGTCAAAGAACAGATTAGTAATTTAGTTGAAAGCGGTATTCTGCTATACAGTCAGAAGCAGATATATAAGCTTAATTATCGCTATTTTGCTAAGGGGTATTTTTATCGTTGGCGGAGGTATGATGAGTAATGCTTGTTGAGGTTACCGACGGCAGACGAACCACATATAGGTATCGTCATAAGCTTTCGTATTTCGGCTTGAAACCAAAAGGCAGAAAATGGACTCTTACTACATCCGATAATGATATAGTTGACTATATTAACTCATTTTGCCACAGAAAGCACCTTACAGTTAATATTATTGAAAACAAATATATACGCAGCAGTAAGTATAGAAGTGTATATTTTCACGCTTATCCAAGTGATACAGGAGTATATCGCTGTGTGTACTGCGGTAAAAGAATGAGTAAAGATAAAATAACTGTTGATCATGTTATTCCGATTCAAAAGGTCCAACAATCTGACTTTTATAAAAATCTTTTGGTCACTTGCGGAATAGATAGCGTTAATGATCCAAAAAATCTTGCTCCAGCCTGCGAAAAATGCAATAAGAAAAAAGCGGGTTCATTTTCGCTTAAATACTATTTTCTTGCCAAATCCGGAAAACAACCACACGGAATTGCTTTCAGAAGATTTATAAAATTTATATGTGTATTGTGCATCACATTTGATGTACTGTGGATAATTTTTTTAATACTAATGAAAATACAAATACTTTCCTAAAAGGGGGAATTGATTTGTCAGAAGCTAAAACTATGAAAAAAGCTATAAAAGGAAATACAGCGATTATAGGAATGCTTGCAGTAATTGTTTTTTGTTATGCTTTTTTCTTTCTTTCACCTCGCATTTTTCTGCCGAGCGAAGATAGTTTGCTTTATACCAACCTAAGGACACCGGTAGTAATAAATTCAGATCATAGCGTAACAATCGAAAACTGGATTTATTCTCAAAAAGAGAAGCAAATGCAGATAATATTAAGCTTTGATAATACAGCAATTGACGCATCGGAAGAATATATCTTTCAAGCTGTATCAAGAAATGTTGTAAAAGAAAGTAAAGAAGTTGAATATGAAGTTACATATCAATCAAGCAGTTTTGTTAATGTTATGCTGTACAATATTCCTGATGACTTTAATGAGCTTGCACTTAATGTAGGATATGTTGCAGATGACGATATTCTTACCGATGAGTCTGCCAAAAAAGGTGAAAACAAAAATGCGGCTTATACTACAGTTTACACTAATAAATATAAGGTCGAAAATGCAGATAAAATTGAGCCGTTATCTGTTGTAGAAATGTACATAAACAAGCTTAATGACGAAATAGACGGTTATGAAAGCGATATTGAAAATCTCACTCAAAAAATTTCAGATGCAGAAGAATCCCAAAAGGAAATTCTAACAAAGGTTGATCAGCTTAATAAGGACAAAGAGTATATGACTGTCAACGAAGTAAAAAAGATTGACGAACAAATTTCTGCTTACGAAACAAGCTACAAAAGTTATACGGATAAAATATCCGGATATGAGGAGTCTATTGATGAAAAGAATGACGATATTTCTACAGCCAAGGCTAAAATCAAAGAACTCGAAAATATTATCAAAGAGAAAGGAAGTAGCAAGTAATGAAAATATGCTATATAGGAACACATGATGAGCCAAGCAAGGTTTTTGAAGAGTTTTGTAAAGGATATGATTGTACTTTTGAATATGATGAAAGTGCAGAATCTTCTGAAAGTCTTGTGTCGGCATTAAAGAGTGCGTTCAAATACAATCTTATAGTTGTTAATCTCGATTGTTTGCATAACAAAAAAATTGATGACGACTTTCTTTATGATTGCTTTGAGCAGTATAAAAAAGTTAAATCGGAACTAATACTATATAGAAATATACCACCAAAATTCAAAGACATAGGCTATCCAATAATTTCTGATGTGAATGCCGACAGAAAAAGTCTTGAAAAGTGGTTTGCGGCATACGGATTTAAACTTCTTCCTAAAAAAGCGGAAGAAAACCTATTTTCATCCTTAATAACAAGTGATACTCCTAATCAAAAGGTATCAAATAATTTTTTTGACGATATAAAAATCATAAAGGAAGAAGATGAAAACGCACAAACAGTAAAACAGAATAAACAAACTGATTCTTCAACAATAAATCGCAGTAAGCCTCAGACACTTGAATCTCTTGTCTTGCCTGATTTTAAAAAAGCAGAAACAAAATCAGATGATAAGGCAAATAAACCTCGTGTGATGAGTATTGAAGAAAAAGAAAAAAGTGTAGAGAAGATTGAACGGCTTAAAAAGTCCGATATATCAAAAGATTCTAAAAAAACTTCTGAAGTAAAAAGTGAGGAAAAAGTTAAAACTAAGCCTGTAACACTTTCAGACTCATTAGATTCTATTGATCAGATATTTGGAAAAATGCCTGTTCAGCTGGAAAATATAAAGAAATTAAATGATGATACTACACAGGAAAAGCCAATATCTAACTATCAGGATAAACAGCAGAGGGTTGAAAATATTCAACCTACTACGCTTACAATGAATACAGAACCTATTGAAAATATTTCTTTCCCTCAGAAACAGAACTCTGAATTTGCTACATACACTCAAGTCAAACCAGAGTCTTTCGATAATAAAAAGGATTTTGATATTCCTATTCAAAAACGAACGATTGGTGTTATCGGTTCACTTGATAGAATTGGAACCACAACGCAAGCAATACAGATTACAAGATTTTTAAGTAATATTGGACAAAGTGTATGTTATGTTCAAGATAACAACAGCAATTTTCTTGACATGTTGATAAAATATTATTATGATGTAAATGTAGATACAGGAAGTGAATGTATACTGTATGATGGCTTGTATCTTAATAGGAAGAAAAATCTTGTTTATGACAAAGAATATGAAGTAGAGGTGTATGATTATGGATGCCCTGTAAATATACCGTCGGATTTTTTTGAAAAGAATATCCGTATTGTTGTATGTGGGGGATCCCCTGATGAAATTGACAGGCTTACTGCAATGATTTCTCAATTATATTCAGATGATAAGATATACTATGTATTCTCATTTGTTGCCAATCATGACAAACAAAATGTGCTTGATATAATGAGCGAAAGAAAATCCAAGTGCTATTTTGCTCCTTATTCACCTGATTGCTTTGCTCAAATATCTGATGAGAATGCCGATATGTATTATGATATACTCGGAATAGAGAAACCCAAGAAAAAGAAGGGCTTGTTTAGAAGGGGAAACAAAGATGCCAAAGTATAATAATAATGCCGGATTCAAAGGATACGATAATAAAGATAATTCTGATAAAAGAACTAAGGTGTCTCCAAAGATGATTTTAGTAATTGGTTCCGGTGCATTTATTGTCGTGTTCATTGTAATAATTCTTATTATATCAATGAGTGGTAATCCTGACTATGATATTAAACAATCAACAACACA
>ERZ809207.169-NODE-169-length-37621-cov-4.587100_pt1 | contig 37621 bp, 32 predicted proteins | sample MGYA00520515_ERZ809207 | MGnify/ENA primary metagenome ERZ809207 (study PRJEB31570, sample SAMEA3213009) | Homo sapiens | biome: human-gut; feature: human gut; material: fecal | place: Sweden | collected 2011 ... | reverse complement strand
CGTTATTCTTAAAGAAAAGAATGCAAAGGCAGAAAACCATACCGCAGAATTGACCGAATACAGTAGCAATTGCCGCACCGAGAACGCCCATTTCAGGAAAAATTCCTATACCGAAAATCAGGAGCGGGTCAAAAATAATATTTACAATTGCACCGAAAAGCTGGGATAACATCGGGAATATCATATTGCCTGTTGCCTGAAGCGTTTTTTCAACCATAATCTGTACAATTGAAAAGAACGAGAAGCAAAGTACAACCGTCAGATACTGGATTCCGTAATTTAGAATAGCCTCATTCTGCGTGTACATTGCCATAAACGGGCGAACCGCAAAAAGTCCGAGCAATAAAAAGATTACATAGTTAAAAACGCAGGTTACAAGACCGTGCGTTGCTCCGTCATTTGCCTGAACAAAATTTTTCTCACCTAATTTTCTTGAAACAAACGAGTTTACACCGACTGCCGTACCGACTGCAAACGCAATCAAAAGCATTTGCAGAGGATAAGCAAGTGAAGTTGCGGTCAGTCCGTCTGCGTCATAGTTGCCGATAAAAATACTGTCAACAACATTATACATTGCCTGTATTGTCATTGAAAAAATTGCAGGCAGACTCATTGTCAGAATGAGCCTTGTCATTGGCATAGTTCCCATTTTATTTTCATGGGGCTTTACTGAATTTTCCATATTTCCCATACTGATTCCTTTCTTATTTGCATACATATAGTTAGTTGATCTTTCGTATCTTCCTGTAAATCCAAAATGCAACAAGCATTACAGCCGTACCGAGCAATACACCGAAAAAGTCAATCCACATATCGCTCACCTGTCCCGATCTTCCCTCAACCCCAAGTTGGATTGTTTCATCAATAAAACAGGTAAACAGTCCGATAGAAACGGTGTAGGGTACAAATTTTATCGGCTTGATTCGGTCAAATGAATAGGCACATGAACAGAGCAATGCTCCCAGAAAGGTATATTCCGTAAAATGAGCAAGCTTTCTGATTATGTGGTCCGAAAGATTCAGTTCAATTCCGAATAATTTTAAAATTACTGTGACAAAATCAAGGACGCTTTCACTCTCTTGTGCCGACTCAACTGACGGCATTGAAGAATGAATAAACGCAAATGCAATCACTGACGCGGTCAAAACAAACATAATTATTCTGAATCGCATTGAACAGGAATTCGTTTTCATCAAATCACTCCAAAATATATTTTACTGATTATCCCGTCAATGTCAACTTTAGAATAATTATTTATCATAATGTATAAATAAATTAAATTTTAAGGCTTTATTATGGAAGATTTTATCTTGCTCAAATATTGAAAAAAGCTTTTAAATCTGTTATACTTGTCTGGTATTGGCAAAATATAATTTCTAAGGAGCAAATATGTGGTATTTAATAGTATTTTTTATTTCAATGATTCCGATAGTGGAAATCAGAGGTGCTGTGCCTGTTGCGGTTGCAAATGACCTAAATCTTTTTTGGACATATGTAGTCTGTATTTTAGGCAATATGCTCCCCGTCCCGATTATCTACCTCTTTGCAAGAAAGGTTCTTGTTTGGGGTTCTGATAAGAAGTTTATCGGCAGATTCTTTTCTTTCTGTCTTGAAAAAGGTGAAAAAGGCGGAAAAAAACTGTTAGATAAGGCTGGTAATGGTATGTTTATTGCGCTTATGCTTTTCGTAGGTATCCCTCTTCCCGGCACAGGTGCTTGGACAGGAACGCTTGCGGCAAGTATTCTTGACCTCGGATTTAAGAAAAGCGTTATAGCCGTTATGTGCGGTGTTGTCATTGCAGGAGTAATTATGGGAACAGGATCAATACTTGTAGCAAATATTGTCGGTTTATTTACCTGAGTGCAGTTTTGCTCCGCAAATAATTTTGGGCAGCACATCAGCTGCCCTTATTTTTGGTGAATTTATAAAATGGAAAAGAAACATATATATGACGCAATTATAATCGGCGGCGGTGCATCGGGACTTATGTGTGCAATCACAGCAAAGAAACATAACCATTCGAAAAAAATTGCAATAATCGAAAAAAATGACAGATTAGGCAAAAAGCTGATGTCAACAGGCAACGGCAGATGCAACCTGACAAATCACTGTATATCCCCCGATAAATATGTCGGTTCTTTCAAAAAGCAAAGCGAGAAGATTTTTGAAAGATTCAGCGGTGATAAAATGGCGAATATTTTTAAAGATTTAGGTCTTTTAAGCTTTCACGATAACGAGGGCAGATATTACCCGATAAGCAAACACGCCGCATCTGTTCTGGATGTTCTGCGCTTACAGGTTGAAACACTCGGAATAGATGTTTTCACGGAACAAAATGTCAATTCTATAAAAAAAGTTTCAAACGGTTTTAAAATTTCATCTGATGACAGCGAGAAAAAGTACGATTTCATATGTAACAAGCTTGTGATTGCAAACGGTTCAAAAGCTGCTCCTAAGCTTGGCGGAAATGCAAGTGCAATTGATTATCTTAAAAATTTCGGCCACAAGGTTGTTTCGTTCTCCCCTGCTTTATGCCCTGTTAAGGTTAAAAGCGATGTTCTGAAAACATTAAAAGGTCTGAGGGTTACAGGCGAGGCACGGCTATACGGTGAAAAAGAGCAGCTTGTCAAAGCCGAAACCGGAGAAATTCAGTTCACTGAAAATTCTTTATCAGGAATTTGCGTGTTCAATCTTTCATTGTTTGCTAAACCGAACGACAAAATAGTGCTTGATTTATTGCCCGATTATTCGGAAAATAAGCTGATTAAAATAATCAGACAACATATATCATTGTTTTCTGATTTGCCGTGCGAACAGCTTTTGACAGGGATTTTTCAGAAGAGAATCGGACAGGCAATTCTGAAAATCAGCCGAGTTGATTTGTCAAAGATTTGTTCCAAGCTTTCAAAGGACGAAGTATCAGGAATTTGCAAAACAATAAAATCGATGTCATTTACAGTAAGCGGAAAAGAAGATTTTTCACACGCACAATGTGCTTTGGGCGGTGTTTTGGGCAAAGAGATTGACGAAAACACTATGATGAGTAAAATTGTAAAAAATCTTTTTGTATGCGGTGAGGCGATTGACCTTTGCGGTGAATGTGGAGGATTTAATCTTCATTTTGCATTTGCCGGCGGAATTATTGCAGGAGAAAATTTATGATCAGAGTAAGCAATATACATTTAAGCCTTGACTACGATGATAAATCGGTTCGCAAGGCAGTGGCTAAACAACTGAGAATTGAAGAAAAAGCCATAAAAAGCGTTAAGATTTTTCGCAGATCGGTTGACGCAAGAAAAAAGGATAATATCTACTTTCTTACAACCGTTGACGCTGAACTTAATATCAACGAGGAAAAGGTATGTAAAAAATGCAGTAATACTCAAATTGCAAGGAAGTACGAATATAATCAGATGAAATTTGGCAATGCTCCCTCCCCTGTTATTGTCGGGGCTGGTCCGGCAGGATTGTTTGCGGCACTTATTCTGGCAAGGAGCGGTGCAAATCCTATTCTTATTGAAAGAGGTCGGGATGTTGACAGACGAACAGCCGATGTGAATAGGTTCTGGACAAGCGGTAAGCTTGACATAACTTCAAATGTTCAGTTTGGTGAAGGCGGTGCGGGAACATTTTCTGACGGCAAACTGAATTCAGGTACAAAAGATATAAGACAACGCAAGGTGCTTGAAGAATTTGTAAGCCACGGCGCACCCGATGAAATTCTCTATAACGCAAAGCCGCATATCGGAACGGATATGCTAAAAGGAACAATAAAAAATATCCGCAACGAGATTATTGAACTCGGTGGAAGGGTTATGTTTGAAACGAAGCTTGTTTCTATGGCTTTTAGTGATAACAAGCTTAAAGCTATAACTGTTGAAACCGAAAACGGCAATGAAATTATAGAAACAGACAATGTTATTCTTGCAATCGGTCACAGTGCAAGGGATACTTTTGAGATGCTTTATGATTTAAAGTTGCCGATTGAGGCAAAACCTTTCTCGATTGGAGCAAGAATTGAGCATCTTCGTGAGAAAATAGACAAGGCACAATACGGCAGATTTGCGGGCAACGAAAAACTCGGTTCGGCAAATTATAAACTTAATACGCATCTTGATAACGGACGGGGTGTGTATACATTTTGTATGTGTCCCGGTGGCAGGGTTGTCAATGCGTCAAGCGAAGAAAACAGACTTTGCACCAATGGTATGAGTGAATTTGCACGAAATGCCGAAAATTCAAATTCAGCGTTGCTTGTAGGAATAAACCCGGATGATTATGAATCCGACCATCCGCTTGCCGGAATGTATTTACAGAGAAAGCTTGAATCAAAAGCATTCGTTGCCGGCGGTGAAAATTATAATGCGCCCATACAAAGAGTTGACGATTTTCTTAATAACAGAAAATCCACACATCTCGGTGATGTAAAGCCGAGTATCGGTCCGAATTATGAATTTTCAAATCTGAACGAGATTTTGCCTGAATATATCTGCACTTCTATGGCTCAGGGCATTGTGAAAATGGGCAGGATGTTGCACGGCTTTGATGACGGTGACGCTGTTTTGACGGGCGTTGAGAGCAGAAGCTCTTCCCCAGTCAGAATAATGAGAAAAACAGACACACTCGAAAGTGTACTTATTGAGGGACTGTATCCGTGCGGCGAGGGCGCAGGATATGCAGGCGGAATTATCTCCGCAGCAGTTGACGGCATTAAATGTGCCGAAAAAATTATAGAAAAATCGAATAAAAATTGAATAGATAATTAATGCTGTTTATCACCATACGGTGATGCAAATATTATTCAAGGAGTTTTTGATATGAAAATTCTAATCACAGGCGGAACAACATTTGTAAGCAGATATGCAGCCGAGCATTTTGTGAGTAAAGGCGAGGAAGTTTTTGTTCTAAACAGAAACAGCAGACCTCAATCACAAGGTGTGCATCTGATTAATTGCGACAGATTGAATCTTGGCAACAAGTTTGCTAACGAACACTTTGATTTAATTCTTGATATCACAGCGTACACTGATGAGCATATAAAAGCTCTTTTAAGGTCAGGTGTTTCGTTTGATGATTACATTTTCATCAGTTCAAGTGCGGTTTATCCCGAAACTAATCCCCAGCCGTTTGCCGAAAATCAAACTTGCGGTAAAAATTCTGTCTGGGGCGATTACGGAATTAACAAACTCAATGCAGAAAAATACTTACTTAATACTGTCCAAAATGCGTATATTCTTCGTCCGCCGTATTTTTACGGTATGTATGAAAATTTGTACAGAGAAGCATTTCCCTTTGATTGTGCTATTCTAGACAGAAAATTTTACATTCCTGAAAACGGAGATATGAAATTGCAATTTTTCAATGTGTCAGACCTTTGTAAATTTATTGAGATAATAATAGAAAAGCACCCAAGTAATCATATTTTTAATGTTGGAAACAAAGAAACCGTTACAATAAAAGAATGGGTTGAGCTTTGCTACAAAGTGGCAGGCAGAGAAGTTGAATTTGTAAGCGTGTCGAAAGATATTCCGCAAAGAGATTATTTTTGCTTCTACGATTACGAATATGTGCTTGATGTAAGAAAACAAAATGAATTAATGCCAAATACAGTATCTTTGTATGATGGATTGAAAGAAGAATTTGAATGGTATAAAAATCACCAAGACAGCATTTATAATCGCAAACCGTACATAGAATATATAGATACAAAATTAAAGTAATAAGTAAAAAATTAACAAAAGCAATGTTTCCGAACAAATGGAAACATTGCTTTTTTACCCTCATTACGAAAAAATGTGGGATAGTCAAAAGTAAGTATTGAAAAAGAGCACAGGAAGCACCAGAATTGTAGTTAGCAAGACAAACAATGGAGGAAAGGAAGCTATGCTCTATTTAGATGATATCAAATCAGCACCGGCAAGTTCGAAGGTTTCAACAACAAGATCGGCTACGGTTACCGTGATGATGACTTATTCTTTACCTTGATCCGCTATCTATTTCTTCTGTCCGTTCACCATCCCACAAAAAATCGTGATGAACCGTTTATTTTGTATTGTGATTTAAACAAATAGCAGTACCGCCCCGACAGTAAAAATCAAAACAGCAAAATGCGCTTGATTGTGCGGGGCGGCTCTTAGATAAACTTGTTAAATTTTACTTGGAGTATTTACTCCACTGTCCGTTTGAGTAAATCATATTTACATCGGGGATTTTTAAATCACCTGTCTGTGCTGAACCGTTATTGAATATAGCATATTCTGCACCATTCGGAAGTTCAAATCTGTATGTATTGTTACCAATACTTTCCATAGCCTTGCCGGGCCAGCTCATATAATTAGAATCTGTTGAACTCCATACATAAATATTCACTGTTGACCAGTTATCTGTATTATTGAAATAAACATAATTCTTTGTCTGAATTGAAGTCGGTTCGGTCGTTGGCTCTGTCACGGTTGTTGCAGGCTGAGTAGGTTCAATATTGCCTGTGTAAGTACCGCAGTATGAGTCTTCAACAGTAAGTTTAACAACATAAGCCTGAATTGAAGTTGCATCTTTAACCGAAATAACAGAATCTTTGTTTACATCAGCCGCAATGAGAGCATCATCACTTAAAGTCGATATGTGAGAAATATATCTTTGTGCTTCTGTTGAATCGCTGATTGTAATTGTTCCGTTTAAATCAACATCACCGATAAGAATCCTGTTTGAAGGTTCAGTTACCGGCTGAGTTGTAGCAGGCTGTGTTGTAACAGGCTGAGTTGTAGCAGGCTGTGTTGCGGTTGTTGGCTGAACAGTTGTGGTTGGAGCTGTTGTCGGCTGAGTAGGTTTTACAGTCGAATAGTTCTGCCAAGAACCATTGCTGTAAATTTTATTACCGTCCGCAATCCTGAGGTCATCTGTCTGACTGTTGCCATTGTTGAAAATTACATATTCTGCACCATCAGGCACTTCAATATCAAAAATATCATTACCCTTGTCGGTCATTTTCTTGCCCGGCCATGATGTCATTTCTTTATTGTCATCACTCCAGAAATATGCATTGACCTTTGACCACTTTGTTGATGAGTTATCATAAGCAACAACCTTTACGGCATTCGGGTCTATTTTTGTATATGTATATGTTTCCGGATCGGATGTTGTCTTGCCGTCACTTGCCTTTACTGTTACTGTGGTTACTGTATCGTATGGAAGGTTTGTGCCGATTGTAATCTGCTGACCGTTTGTATAGTTTACAAATTCACCGTTATCTATTGAATACTGAGCATTTTTTGCGTCCTTGAAATTGAGTGTAAGTGTAAGCTCATCTGTATCGTAGTTTGTTGAACCCGGAGTTACCGACGCTGAAGGTTCTTCGGGTTCTGCTTCATAGACAACAGCTATACCTGATGAACCTATTGTACCTGAAATTGTGCTTGATGTAATTGTAAATGTGTTGCCTGAAACAGCGTCTGTGTATGTACCCGGTTTTGCGTAACCGCCGCCGTTTTCTACCGATACTTCGCCGCTTCCGCTGCCTTTTACAATAACAGCACCGCCGTCTTTACGGGTAATTACAGAACAACCGTCTGATACAGTGTAGTAATCGGCTTTGCCGTCCATTGCATTATGGAACTTATTGATTTGGGCAACCTCACTGCTGGTGAAATGAGTTGAGCCTTTTTCTCCCATTTTGATACTTTCTTTGTTTGTTGAAGAAGGACGGGAAAAATAAAGAGCAGTAACTTTATTACGGCTTGCCGCAACCGCATAGGCACGGTCAATAACATTCTGGCTCATTTCATTTGAAAAGCCCCAGTCTTTGTTGTTTGACCATGTATCATGGCTTTCACCCCAATAAAGAAGCTTATCGTTTGAAATGCCTTTTTCACTCCAGTTTCCGCTTGAATTAGGAGCTTTGCCCGAATTAAACGAATCACGGAGTTCTTTGCCGTAATTACTGTCTGTGACAGAAATATAATCGGTATACTCTTTCATAATGTCTTCATTGCCTGTCGAACGGTCATCGGGACCACCGAGAATTTCGCCGTAGTTATAAAGACCGTACTGTGTTACCGATTTCCAGAAATCGTCGCCCTCGCTCGGAACTCCAATGTGTTTTGCGGCATCCCAACGAAGTCCGTCAACGCCTACCGACTTGAGTTCCTGAACATAGTTGCAGACTTTTTGCTGAACATACGGATTTTCGGTTGCAATGTCCGGCATACCAATCGAGCCGTGTGTTACCTGCCAACGGTTTTTCCAGTCAATACCTCCGCCGAATGTATGCCAATACTCGGATGGCTTTAAATCGTTGTCTATGTTGTTGTGATCGCCTCTCAAATGGTTAGCGACAACATCAACAATAATCTTGATTCCGTACTTTTCCGCTTCATCACAAAGCGACTGAAGTTCAGCCTTTGTGCCGACACCATTAGTTCCGATACTGAATGAAATTGGCTGATATAACCAATACCAAGTACCTGTTCCGTTTGGCTGTGCCGGAGAAGTCTGTATACTTGTAAATCCTGCTTTTGCAATTTTAGGCAATTCAGCCTTAATATCGTTATAAGTCCAGTCAAAACAATGTAAAATTACACCGTCCTGAATATTATCTTTGAGTCTGTACTTATTAGCCGATACGGTTGGCGAGCTTTCTGCCGCCTGAACACCGAGTGAACCGGATACAAAGGCAGATAGACTTGCCGACAGGATGCTCACGCTCAATATTGCGCTGAGTATTTTTGATTTTGTTTTCAAATTTTTACACACCTTTCAAATTAATTTCAAAACTCTACTATGTGTCGAATCAGTCGACTGAAACCAATAAATTAAATCAATTTCAATAGGTTTCAGGCATAAAGTACGGTAAAGAGCAACGCAAATGTAACGCTTTAAAACAGCAGGTTGCAAAAGCACATAATTTTTATACAAATTACCAAGACTCGACAATAATATTAAAGCACCCATAAAAGGTGCCTTAATATGCGACTGTGTCTGTAAGCCGGGTTTTGTCATGAACAGCCATCTATCTTGGCAGACCGTTACCGAATCTGCTCGATGCCACCTCCTAAGGACACGCCGAGCAAGCGTATAATGTCCTACCACGGTGTTGCTTCAAATAGGGTTTACACGGCAGAGCAGTCTCCTGCCCTCCGGTGAGCTCTTACCTCACCTTTCCATCCTTACCATATAATGGCGGTAATTTTCTGTTGCACTATCCCTGGAGTCGCCTCCGGCGGCCGTTAGCCGTTATTATTGCTCTGTGAAGCCCGGACTTTCCTCGCACAGCACCTTTCGGCAGCTGCTCGCAGCTGTTCAACACACTCGCACATTTATTTTATACCTTTTTTGTACAAAAGTCAAATGAATTTTGTGATTTTTACTTGATATAACAGCTTTTAAGGGGTATAATGAAAGGGAATTTATTATAAGGAGTTACCGATATGGATATCAGAAAAGAATCACTCAAAAAACACTATGAGTGGAACGGTAAGATTGAAGTAGTTTCAAGAGTTCCGATTAACTCGGCTGAAGACCTCTCTCTTGCCTATACTCCGGGTGTTGCAGAACCGTGTCTGGAAATTCAGAAGGACTATGACAAGTCTTTTGAACTCACAAGAAGAAACAACCTTGTTGCCGTTGTAACCGACGGTACAGCTGTTCTCGGTCTTGGTGACATAGGTCCTGAGGCAGGTATGCCTGTTATGGAGGGCAAATGTGCGCTTTTTAAGGAATTCGGCGATGTTGACGCATTTCCTATTTGCGTAAGAAGTAAGGATGTTGACGAAATTGTAAACGCAATTTACCTTATCAGCGGTTCATTCGGCGGAATCAATCTTGAGGATATTGCCGCTCCGAGATGCTTTGAAATTGAAAAGAAACTCAAAGAGAAGTGCGATATTCCGATTTTCCACGACGACCAGCATGGTACAGCCGTTATTGTTGCAGCAGGTCTTATCAACTCACTCAAGCTTGTTCACAAGAAGCTTGACGAAATCAAGGTTGTTATGAACGGTGCAGGTGCGGCAGGTATTGCAATTGCAAAGCACCTTCTCAATATGGGTGTAAAGGACATTACACTTTGCGACAGTAAGGGCATTATCTGCAAGGGTGATCCGAGACTTAACGCTGTTAAACAGGAAATGGCTGAAATTACTAACCTTTCTCACCTTGAGGGCTCGCTTGCAGATGCAATGAAAGGTGCTGATGTATTCCTCGGAATTTCTGCCGCAGGTTGCGTAAGCGAAGAAATGGTTAAGTCAATGGCTAAAGATCCTATTCTTTTTGCCATGGCTAATCCGACTCCTGAGATTATGCCTGACATTGCCAAGAAGGCAGGTGCGGCTGTTGTAGGTACAGGCAGAAGCGACTTTCCTAACCAGATTAACAATGTACTTGCTTTTCCGGGTATTTTCAGAGGAGCTCTCGACTGCCGTGCAAGCGATATTAACGAAGAAATGAAGGTTGCCGCATCTTTTGCAATTGCTTCACTCGTAAGTGATGAAGAGCTTAACGCAGATTATATTCTTCCAGAGGCATTTGACAAGAGAATCGGCAAAACTGTTGCTGAGGCTGTTAAGAAGGCTGCAATTGAATCAGGCGTTGCAAGAATCTGATAAAGATTTGCAAATAAATATTTTAAGAGAAAGAAAAAGAGGAAAACAATGAAAAAGACAGTTACTTTATTGGTACTGATTTCAATGCTGTTCTCTACTGTTTTTCTGTTCACGGGATGCGGTGATTCATCGGTTAAGGAAATTAAGACTGCCGATGATATCAAGGGAGCATCCGTAGGTGTTCAGACAGGTACAACCGGCGATACTTTTGTATCTGACTATGAGGCTGACGGCACCAAGGTTATGCGTTACAGCAAGGGTGCCGACGCTATCGTAGCTCTTACACAGAATAAAATCGACTGTGTTGTAATTGACAGTGAACCGGCAAAGGAATTTGTAAAAGCAAATGCAGGACTAAAAATTCTTGATGAACCTTTTGCAGAAGAGCAGTATGCAATCTGCATTTCAAAGGAAAATCATGAACTCACCGAAAAAATCGACAAAGCTCTTGCAGAGCTTAAAGACGAGGGCATTCTGGACAAAATCAAAAGCTATTACATAGAGGGCAACACCGATACCGTACCCTACGAATCACCTAAGGATATCAAGTATGACGGTGAACTTCATATGGCTACGAACGCTGCTTTTCCACCGTATGAATATGTTGAAGGCGGTAAAATTGTCGGTCTTGATCCGATGATGGCTACAGCAATCTGTGACAAGCTCGGTAAAAAACTTGTTATTGATGATATGGAATTTGATTCTGTTATCACTGCTGTTCAGACCGGCAAAGACGATTTCGGTATGGCGGGTATGACCGACACACCGGAAAGAAGAAAAAATATCGACTTTTCAACTTCATATGCAAACACAACTCAGGTTATTATCGTAAACGACAGTGCGTCGGGCAGTTTGTTCGGCAATCTCGGCGAAAGCTTTAAAAACACATTCATCACAGATAACAGATGGCAGCAGCTTTTAAGCGGTTTGCTTGTAACCCTTGAAATCACATTGTTTGCAGGTATTATCGGTGTTATTATCGGTTTTGTCATTGCTCTTGTAAGAGCTACTCACGATATTCAGCTTGGAAAGAGAAAATGCAGGAGCTTCGGTGATTGTGTTCTGAAATTCTTTAATGTGATTTGCAACATCTACATTACTGTTATCAGAGGCACACCTGTTGTAGTTCAGTTGATGATTATGTATTACATTATTCTTGCATCTGTAAGAAACGGTATCTTTGCCGCAATCATTGCATTTGGTATGAACTCTGCCGCTTATGTTGCAGAAATTGTTCGTTCGGGCATTATGGCTGTTGACATCGGTCAGACTGAGGCAAGCCGTTCACTCGGTTTTAACAACAGACAGACAATGACAATGGTCGTTCTTCCGCAGGCAATTAAAAATGTTCTTCCTGCACTCGGCAATGAAATTATTACACTTCTCAAAGAAACTTCGGTTGCAGGTTATGTTGCACTTGCAGATATCACATATATTGGTAATATGATTCGTTCAAGAACTTACGAGGCATTCTTCCCGCTTATTACGGTTGCATTGATTTACCTTGTAATTGTGCTTGTGCTTTCTTACATCCTCAGAAGATTTGAAAGGAGATTGAAAAAGAGTGAAAGATAACGCATTGATCTCCGTAAGAGGACTTGAAAAATCATTTGGTAAGGATATTCAGGTTCTTAAAGGTATTGATATTGACATTTTTAAAGGCGATGTAGTTGTTGTTCTCGGTCCTTCAGGCTCGGGTAAATCGACTTTTCTCCGTTGCCTTAACAGACTTGAAGAACCGACAGGCGGTCACATTTTCTTTGAGGGTACCGATATCACGGATCCTAAGGTTAATATAAATGTTCACCGTCAAAAAATGGGAATGGTGTTTCAGCAGTTTAACCTTTTCCCCCACAAGACTGTTATTGACAACCTTACAATGGCTCCCATCAAGCTTCTTGGCAAAAGCAAAGATGAGGCTAAAAAAGACGCTATGGATCTTTTGGAGCGTGTAGGACTTGCCGAAAAGGCAAACGCATATCCGAATCAGCTTTCAGGCGGTCAGAAACAGCGTATTGCAATTGTAAGAGCACTTGCTATGAATCCCGATGTTCTCCTCTTTGACGAGCCGACATCTGCGCTTGACCCCGAAATGGTCGGCGAAGTTCTTGATGTTATGAAAGAGCTTGCCAAGGCAGGTATGACAATGGTTGTTGTTACTCACGAAATCGGCTTTGCAAAAGAAGTTGCAACCGATGTTGTATTTATTGACGACGGTGTTATCAAAGAAAAGAACAATCCGCAGGAGTTCTTCAATAATCCGCAGGATGACCGTTTAAAGGAATTTTTATCAAAGGTTCTTTAATTTTAAACAAAAATCAGAGGATTTCAGTTTTCGCTGAAATCCTCTTTTTTAATTACTTATTTATTTGATTACCGTAAATATATTCTTTGGCTTTTGATATGAGAATTGATTTTTTGTTTGGAACATTTGCATCTACCACAAGCATTAGCAGATAATCGAGAATATTTCCGACATCTCTCCCCTCTTTTACACCAAGATTTAAAACATCTTTGCCGTTGATATCAAGCTGACTCAGCTTAAAACATTCGTTATTTTTGATTATTTCATTAAGATGTGTTTTAGCCGTTTCAAGATATCCGAGCTTTTCTTCTCGCTGATATTCAGACTGGGCAGATATATCGGCATATTCAACCTCTAACAACTGCTTTGTAAGGTCTGTACCGAGTACATTCATAACCTTTTTCATAAGCTTTTTACTGCCGTTAAAACGGACATCATGATATTCAATCAGCAGAAGAGTTTTGTTAATAAAATCAGACGGTAATCTTAGTCTGTGCAGAATTCTGTCTGCAATTTTTTTACTTTCAAGCTGATGTCCCTGAAAATGCGATTGACCGCTGTTGTCGGTGGTTTTAACAGAAGGCTTGCCGATGTCATGCAGGAGCATTGTCATACGAAGTATGGGATTCGGTTCAATTGTACCGAGTGCAGTCAGCGTATGTTGCCACAAATCATACGAATGATGTATGTTGTTCTGATTGAAATTGAACATAGCGGTAATTTCAGGGATAATAACAGCAATAGTTTCTCGGTAAGCGTCAAGAATTTTTACGGCATCCTTACCGCAGATGAGCTTTAGAAATTCCGAAGTCACACGCTCTGTTGCAATGTTTTTTAGCAAGTCTGCATTTTTAAATATAGACTTTGATGTGTTCTCTTCAATTGAAAATCCGTAAACAGAGGCAAAGCGTAATGCCCGCAAGATTCGCAGAGCATCCTCGTTAAAGCGTGTATCGGGATTTCCGACACAACGGATAACTTTATCTTTAAGGTCATTTTTACCGCCGTATGGATCGACAAGACCGTATTCAGCGTTATATGCCATTGCATTTACCGTAAAGTCACGGCGTTGCAAATCTTCGTTTATGTTTCGTGTAAAACTTACGCTGTCCGGATGACGGTTATCGGAATAATCACCGTCAATACGGTAGGTTGTGATTTCATAGACTTCACCGCCGCATACAACGGAAATTGTGCCGTGTTTGATACCTGTATCAAAAGTATGATAAGCCTCAAAGCATTTTTTTGTCTGCTCGGGCAAAGCATTTGTGCAAATATCTGTATCATGCGGAGTCAATCCGAGAAGATAATCACGAACACAACCGCCCACTATAAAAGCCTCATAGCCTTGATTATTCAGTTGTCTGATTAATTTTTCAGCGTTTTTGTTTATTTGCATTTCTTTTTGCAGTCAGTTTAAGATGACTTTCCTTTTTGAATTTTTCTATATAGTGCTGTGCTATATTGTAGAATATATTAAATACAACAAATGTGCCTACAGCAAAGATTACAAGCAATATGATGTTTTCAAATGTAAGCGGTGCAATTGAGAACAATCCGCCGAAGAAAATTGAACCGATTATTATTCCTGCGGAACATCCGATGACCATAACGGCTCTGAGCGGATTGAACGGGATTGATAATCTGATTACAAGCAACATACATGAAAATGCAGTAAGATATACGCAGAGAGTTGAAAACTGTGCCTGTGGCATATCTGTCATATACTTTAAAATTGCGAGTAATATTGTATCTGCCGAAATACAAAAAGCTGTTGGGAGTGATCTTGCTATTATATTTACGGTGAAATTACCTTTTACTATATCTTTATTCGGCTGAAGTGCGAGAACAAATGATGGCAATCCAACCGTTAATGCACCTACAAGCGTAAGCTGTATCGGTTCAAAGGGATATCCTGTGCGGAAGAATATGAAGAAAATTGAGAGTATAACCGAATAAATCGTCTTTACAAGATAGAGTGCAGAGCTTCGTTCAAGGTTATTGATTGTTCGTCTGCCCTCTGCCACAACGCTCGGCATTGCGCCAAAGTCATTATTGACAAGTACAAGTTGTGACACATTTCGTGCGGCATCACTGCCTGACGCCATAGCTACGGAGCAATCCGCCTCTTTGAGTGCGAGAACATCATTTACTCCGTCACCTGTCATAGCAACCGAATGTCCGTGCTTTTTAAGGGCAACTACAAGCTTTTTCTTTTGAGCCGGAGTTACTCTGCCAAACACATTACAACGCTCTGCCGCATCTTCAAGCTCTTCATCTGTTGTCACGGTTGACATATCGATTGCATTTTCTGCACCCTCAATTCCTGTGTCAAGCGCAATATTTTTAACAGTTTTAACGCTGTCGCCTGAAATTACCTTTAAGGTGACACCCTGTTCCTTAAAATATTTTACCGTTTCATTTACATTATCACGAAGTTTATCCTTGATAAGAATGAGTGCAAGCGGTTTTAAATCATCAGGCAATGAGTCTTTGTCCGGTTCACTATCGCTTTCGGTAAGAACAAGGATTCTGACGGTTTGATTTATCTTTTCAATCTCAGAATACACCTCGGAATACTTTTCTCTGCTTTTTAAAATACATTCAGTCGCACCGACTATGTAGGTCTTGCCGTTTTCAAATGTACCGCCCGACCATTTTGTTTCGGACGAAAAATCGCAGAATTTACTGCACTCATACGGTGAAACGGAATCCGAATAGTCACGCAGTGCATACAAAGTTGCATTCAGTTCATCGGACGCTTTTACAATTGAAGAAAGTGCTTTCTTGATTTTATTTTCATCAGCCCCAAACGGAATGACACCTGTTACCGTCATTTCGTCTGTTGTAAGCGTTCCCGTTTTATCAAGACAAAGCACATCAACTCTTGCAAGTGTTTCAATGCAATACATTTCTTGTACAAGCACCTTTTTAGATGAAAGCCTGATAATTGATACTGCAAGAACAGAACTTGTAAGAAGAATCATTCCCTTTGGAATCATACCGACAAGCGACGCAACAGTGCTGATTACAGCGGACTGCAATGTTGCATCGGGCAGGGTGAATTGTCGAATAAAAAATGCAATGCCGATTGGGAAAAGTACAAATGTACAGATTTTGATAATGAAATTGAATGACTCCATAATCTGAGAATTTACTTTTTTAATATATTTGGCTTCGTTATTTATCTTAGCGGCATAGCAATCGGCTCCGACCTTTACAGCCTGAGCATAGCATTTTCCTGCCGCAATAAAACTGCCTGAAAGAAGTTCATCTCCGACATTTTTTTCAATGAGATTTGATTCGCCTGTAAGCAAACTTTCGTTGACTCTGCAGTTGCCGTCGCATACAATGCAGTCGGCAGGAATCTGGCTTCCTCTTGAAAGAACAAGAATATCGTCAAGAACAATTTCATCTTTACTTATTTCTGCAATTTTACCGTTTCTGAGAACATTGATTTTTTTCTCAGACAAAATAGTCAGCTTGTCAACGCTTATTTTTGAACGAATTTCCTGAACTATACCTATAATTATATTTGCGATAACAACACCGATAAAAAGCATATTCTTGTGTGAACCCACAAAAATCAATGCCGCAAGCAAAATCACATTTATCAGATTGAAAAGCGTAAAAATGTTATCACAAAATATTCTTTTGATTGATTTGGTTTTAATATTAGTTGAAATATTTACCTTTCCTTCATCTATACGCTTTTGAACTTCGGAATCGGTAAGACCGACAAGGTTAGAATTTGTGTTTTCCATATATACCTCATAATAAGAAAATGATATAATTTCAGAAAATAATTTACAATGCACGGCTGTTTATCGCCTTTTCGGAAAATCCTCTGCCAGTAACATTTTTAATATTTTCATCAACGCACTAATCTATATTATAAATGCAAATCATAATAAAGGCAACGGAAAGAAGGTGAATTTTTTGCGAAAATTTAAAGAAATTATATCAGTTGCCCTGATTTTCACATTATTATTTACTGTTTCGACTTTTTCGCCTTATGCCGCTGATGATAAAAATGAGGTTTACATTGGTGGTGAGGCTTTCGGAGTTAAATTTTATGCTAACGGAGCAATGATAATCAAGCTTGAAAGCTACTATGACGGTGAAAAATATGTTTGCCCAGCAAAAGACGGCGGACTTAAAGTAAACGATATTATAAAGAAAGTAAATAATACAAAAATCAGCACAAATGAAGAATTAAAGTCTGAAATTGAAAAATCAAACGGCAATGAAATTACTGTCGAAATTGATAGAAACGGCAAAACCGAAAATAAAACCGTTTTGCCGATTAAAAATACCGTGGGAGTATATCTCCTCGGTGCGTGGGTTCGTGACAGCTGTGCAGGCATTGGAACTATGACCTATTATGATGACAGCCATAATTATTTTGCCGCACTCGGTCACGGAATATGCGACTGTGACACGGCTGCTTTGTTACCGTTAAAATCAGGTGAAACAGTTCAGGCTCAAATCAGCGGAATTGATAAAAGCGTCTGCGGTAAAGCCGGCAGCTTCTGCGGATATTTTACAGATGTTCGGCTTGGTAATTTGAGCGTAAACTCTCCTTTAGGAATTTTCGGAGATTTAACGAGTGAAAATTATAAAAGAAACAAGAAATATCTGATTGCGAATGACGATGAAGTTAAAACAGGAAAGGCTGTTATGGTAACAACGCTTGTAGGAAATACACCGCAGGAATATGAAATTGAAATCAAAAGAATTTGCAACCGTGATATGACATCAAATGAAAATTTTGTCATAAAAATAACCGACAGCAGATTACTCGAAAATTGCGGCGGTATTGTTCAGGGTATGAGCGGCAGTCCGATAGTCCAAAACGGCAAAATTGTGGGTGCCGTTACTCATGTTTTTCTCAACAATCCGAGAGAAGGCTACGGCGTTTTCGCACAATATATGGCAGAATGTTACAATAATCAGCACTAAATGTATGATTACTTGTTCGTTTCATATTGTATAGTGCAACATTAAAAAAGAATTTCCCATTTTTTTAAAAAAGTTTTGTGGAAGGTATTGCCAACTTTGCCATTTTGTGGTAATATTAGTACAACAAAAATTACTGGGGGAAATCACAATGAACAACAAAATAAAACTAATCGTAACCGATGACGCTTCCGAATTTACGCAGGAGAATCTTAATATCTTACAAAGTAAGAATATTTCCGTTATTTTCTGTGCAAAAGACGGAGAAGAATTGTGCGATAAAATTAAAAGAGAAAACCCTGATGTTGTGCTGATGGATTCATTTATGACAAGGCTTGACGCAATCGGAGTAATGAGGAGTGTCACAAGGCAGAACACAAAAGTACCTGTTTTTATGGTATATTCCTCTTTTCACAGCCCTGTTCTGGAGCGTGAAATTATGAATTCGGGTGCATCATATTTTGTGTTGAAGCCGTATAACATTTCCGAATTAAGCAGCATTATCAGCGATTTGTCGGATTTGAGCAAGAAAAATAATTTTGGCAGAGGAAGAATTATTGACGCTTTTGGAATTGAAATGAAAGTGACCGATATTCTCCATGAAATAGGAGTTCCGGCTCACATCAAAGGCTATCACTATCTGCGTGATTCAATCATTATGTCTGTTGAGCATCCTGAAATTATCAATGCCGTGACAAAACAGCTCTATCCGTCGGTTGCCAAAAAGTACGAAACAACTTCTTCACGGGTTGAAAGAGCTATAAGACACGCTATTGAGGTTGCATGGGATCGAGGCGACATTGATGTTCTGAACTCATATTTCGGATATACAATTCACAACGACAGAGGTAAGCCCACAAACAGCGAATTTATTGCCATGATTTCAGACAAATTAAGACTGCAGATTAAAAATGCAGGCTGAAAAAAGAGCCGCTCGTTAAGAGTGGCTCTTAATATATTATTTAGTTTTGCCGATATCGTGTCTGTAATGAGCGCCTTCAAAGGAAATTTTTTCTACTGCTGCATATGCCTTTTTGAGTGCCTCATCAAGTGTATCCGCTGTTGCAGTAACACCGAGAACTCGACCGCCGTTTGTATAGAACTTTCCGTTTTCGTACTTTGTGCCGGCATGATAAACACTTGCGCCATCGACACCGCCGTTATCATTAAGACCGAACATCTCTATACCCTTTTTGTATGAAACAGGATATCCGCCGCTTGCCATAACAACACAAGCCGCAGCACCGTTGTCCCATTCAATGTCAAGGTCAGAAAGCTTTTCGTCAATAACAGCCTCGCAGATATCTACAAGGTCAGTTTTAAGTCTTGGAAGAACAACCTGAGCCTCAGGATCGCCGAAACGGGCATTGTATTCAATAACCTTTGGACCGTTCGGTGTAATCATAAGTCCAAAGTACAGACAGCCCTTAAAAGGTCTGCCCTCTTTATTCATCGCCTCAATTGTAGGGATAAAGATTGTATCCATACATTCTTTGGCAATCTCGTCTGTATAATACGGGTTCGGGCTGATTGTGCCCATACCGCCTGTGTTAAGACCTTCGTCATTATCAAAAGCACGCTTGTGGTCTTTTGAGCTGACCATAGGTTTTACGCACTTACCGTCTGTAAATGCAAGAACAGAAACCTCGGGACCTGTAAGAAACTCTTCGATAACGATGTTGTTACCTGAGTCGCCAAACTTCTTGTCCTCCATAATTTCTTTGACTGCTTCAATTGCCTCATCAACAGATTGAGCAATAATTACACCCTTGCCGAGTGCAAGACCATCAGCCTTTACAACAACGGGAGCGGTATTTCCGTTTTTTATATAGTCAATTGCTTTCTGAGCGTCATTGAATACTTCATACTTTGCAGTAGGTATGCCGTATTTCTTCATGAGATTTTTTGAGAAAACCTTTGACGCCTCAATAATAGCTGCATTTGCATTAGGACCGAATGCTCTGATTCCAGCCTCCTGCATAGCGTCAACCATACCGTCAGCAAGCGGATCATCAGGAGCTACAAAAACGAGGTCAATTGCATTATCCTTTGCAAACTTAACCATATTTTCTTTATCCATAACTCCGATATTAACAAGCTCGGCATCTCTTGAAATACCACCGTTGCCTGGAGCGCAATAAAGCTTTGTGCATTTAGGACTTTCAAGAAGCTTTTTAATTAAAGCGTGCTCTCTGCCGCCCGAACCAATCATTAAAATTTTCATAACTGCACCTCTATCAGTGATGGAAAAGACGAATACCCGTAAATGACATTGTCATATTGTACTTATTGCAGGTTTCAATAACATTATCATCACGAATTGAGCCACCCGGCTGTGCAACAAATTTAACACCTGAACGCTTTGCTCTTTCAATGTTGTCACCGAATGGGAAGAATGCGTCAGAACCGAGTGAAACACCGTCAAATGTTGCAAGCCAAGCCTTTTTCTCTTCCTTTGTAAGAGGTTCGGGCTTAGTTTTGAAGAACTGCTGCCATATACCATCGGCAAGCACATCCTCATAATCATCAGAGATGTAAACATCAATAGTGTTATCTCTGTCCGGACGGCGGATGTTGTCAACAAACGGAAGGTTCATAACCTTCGGATGCTGTCTGAGATACCAGATATCAGCCTTATTGCCTGCAAGTCTTGTGCAGTGAATTCTTGACTGCTGACCTGCGCCTACACCGATTGCCTGACCGCCCTTTGCGTAGCAAACAGAATTAGACTGAGTATATTTAAGAGTAATAAGAGCAACAAGAAGGTCACGCTTAGCTTCCTCTGTAAAATTCTTATTATCTGTTACAATGTTCTGAAGGAGCATTTCTTCGTCAATTTTGAGTTCATTTCTGCCCTGTTCAAATGTAACGCCGAAAACATCCTTATGCTCAATAGGAGCAGGAACATAGTTCGGGTCGATTTTTACGATATTATAGTTGCCTTTCTTTTTTGACTTGAGGACTTCAAGAGCCTCGGGAGTATAGTCAGGAGCAATAATACCGTCAGAAACCTCTCTCTTGAGGAGAATTGCAGTCTGAACATCGCAAGTATCGGAAAGAGCTACCCAGTCACCGTATGACGACATTCTGTCTGCACCTCTTGCCATTGCATATGCGCTTGCAATCGGAGAAAGTTCAAGGTCATCTACAAAGTAGATTTTCTTGAGTGTGTCAGAAAGCTCTGTTGCAACTGCCGCACCGGCAGGACTTACATGCTTGAATGATGCAGCCGCAGGAAGACCTGTTGCCGCTTTGAGTTCCTTTACGAGCTGCCATGAGTTAAATGCATCAAGAAAGTTGATGTAACCGGGTTTGCCGTTGAGAACCTCAACAGGAAGATCTTTGCCGTCCTGCATGAAAATTCTCGAAGGCTTCTGATTCGGGTTACAGCCGTATTTTAAAGCAAGTTCGTTCATTGGATTCATCCTTTCCGAAAAATAAATTAGTTGTTTTTATTGATAATTCTTGACTCTGCCTTATTTGAAGCAATGTCAATATAACGTACAAAAAGTGAAACCTTGTTATCCTCATTGAGAGAATTCCAGATTTTCTCGGCAAATGTGTCAATATCATCGTTACAGATTTCTACGAGTGTGGGTTCACCCTCAAAGCTCGGAAGAGGATTGCCGTCACTCATATATGTGTGAATGAATCTGCCAAGACCGTTTATCGGCTTGTCATATGTAAATGTGTATCTTTCGCAGCAATCGGGATTGCCGTCTGCACTTTTGAGAATTGACATTGCATAGTTCATCTTGCCGTTTTCGCACTCAACGATACCTGAAATTCGAGGAGTGTAGTTAGGACCGTCAGGCTCAAATTCTCTTGTTGTGAGTGACTGTTCAAATGTCTTACCTTCATTCATAAGATCATAAACAGTATCTGTCTGGTCACCGTTAGTAACGATAGTTTTGTTGCCGAGAACTCTTACTGGAGAATAGATGATAAGTGACGGATCAACAAGCTTTGACGGATCAAAAGCCTGAGTTTTGATGCCGTCCTCGGTTTCTGCAAACACTCTGTTTCTGCTGTTTTCGCTTCTGCCCATAATGAAGTATGCAATAACAGCCTTTGAGCCGTCTGCACTTTTGCCGATTACAATGCCTCTGCCCGGATATGAAGTTGAAGCAATGTCATTGTAAAGTGATACAGGTTTCATATTTTTCCTCCGTTAGTCAAGAATTTCGGTTTTATTGTCTTTTACTATAATTTTATCTTCGCAGAAAAGCGAAACCGCCCTTGGAAGAATCTTCCATTCAGCCTGTTCCATAACTCTTTTCTGAAGAATTTCGGGTGTGTCACCGTTCTGAATTTCAACGGCTTTCTGAATGATAATGGGACCGCCGTCGCACACTTCGTTTACAAAATGTGCGGTAGCACCCGTTACCTTGACGCCTCTGTTAAGAGCCTCCTCATGAACTCTGAGTCCGTAATATCCCTCGCCGCAGAATGACGGAATAAGCGACGGATGGATATTGATTATTCTGTTTTCAAAAGCAGAAATAAACTGCTTTCCGAGAATAGTCATAAATCCCGCAAGAACAACAAGGTCAACATCCTTGGATTTCAAAAGCTCGGTTACAGCAGAATCATACTCATCAAATTCGGCATAGTCTTTTCTCCTGATAACCTCAGTTGCAATCGAATTGTTTTTTGCTCTTTCAAGTGCATAAGCGTTTGGATTTGAGGACACAACAAGAGAGATTTTTCCGTTTTTAATCTCTCCCCTGTTCTGAGCGTCAATAAGTGCCTGAAGATTTGTGCCGCCGCCCGACACAAGAACTGCAATATTTTTCATTATTCAAACACTACTCCGTCATTACCGCTGATTACTTCACCGAGTACAACAGCGTCTTCACCGTTAGCCGCAAGAACCTCAAGAGCCTTGTCTGCATCTTCCTTGGCAACGGCGATTATCATACCTACACCCATATTGAATGTGTTGAACATATCGTGCTCGGGGATGTTACCTACTCTCTGCATAAGCTTGAAAATAGGAAGAACAGGAATATTGTCCTTTTTGATTTTGGCAGAAAGACCGTCTGTAAGCATACGGGGAATGTTTTCATAGAAACCGCCGCCCGTAATGTGTGAAACAGCCTTTACATCAACCTTATCCATAAGAGCGAGAAGAGGTTTTACATAAATTTTTGTTGGAGTGAGCAATGTTTCACCGAGAGTTTTGTCAAGCTCAGGATACTCGGCGTTGATTGTTTCCTCGTTGATATCAAAGATTTTTCTGACAAGCGAAAAACCGTTTGAGTGAACACCCGAAGAACGGAGTCCTAAAAGTACATCACCCTCGCAAAGCTTTGAACCGTCAATCATCTTTGGCTTGTCTGCAATACCAACACTGAAACCTGCAACATCATATTCGTCAACAGGCATAAGACCCGGATGCTCTGCAGTTTCACCGCCGATAAGAGCACAGCCGGACTGAACACAGCCTTCTGCAATGCCTGATACAATTTCAGCTACCTTTTCGGGATAGTTCTTGCCGATTGCGATATAATCGAGGAAGAAAAGAGGTTTTGCTCCACAGCAAATTACATCGTTTACGCACATTGCAACTGCGTCAATACCGATTGTGTCATGCTTGTCAAGAAGAAAAGCAAGCTTGATTTTTGTGCCTACACCGTCAGTACCGCTGACAAGTACAGGTTCTTCCATATCTTTGAAATCAGGGGCAAAAAGTCCGCCGAAACCGCCGATGCCTGAAATAACACCGTCAATTTTTGTGCGTGCCACATGCTTTTTCATAAGCTCTACAGACTTATAGCCTGCTGTTACATCAACACCTGCCGCTTTGTAGCTTTCGGAAAAGCTGTTGTTCATTGTAATCACTCCGTCACTTTCTGTTAATTTTTTTAGCGTATTTATCTACAAAGATTGTTCTCGGAATTTCAGCGTCATAGCTGCCCGTGAAACAACCGTCACAGAATTCTATATTTGCACCCTCAGCAATTTTTCTGAGACTGTTTATACTGAGATAACCAAGTGAATCTGCACCGATATATTCACAGATTTCACTTGTTGTCAACTTGTTTGCAATAAGACTTTCTTTATCGTGAATGTCCACACCAAAGTAGCACGGACATACAAACGGCGGTGAGCTGATGAGCATATGTACCTCGGCAGCTCCTGCCTCACGCATAAGACGAACAATATGCTTTGAGGTTTCACCTCTGACGATTGAGTCATCAATAATAACAACTCTCTTGCCTTTAACATTAGCCTTCAAAGCGGTAAGTCTTGTTCTGAGAAGTCTTTTCTTTTTATCTTTACCCGAGCCTACTGTTCTGCCGATATATTTATTTTTGACAAAACCTGTGCTGAACGGGATACCCGAAGCCTTTGCATAACCCTGTGCGGCAATAAGTCCCGAATCGGGAACACCGCACACCATATCTGCCTCAATCGGGAACTCATCATAAAGAAGTTCACCGGCTTTGAACCTTGCATTATGTACGCAGACACCGTTGATTACGCTGTCCGGTCTTGCGATATAGACATATTCAAAAAGGCAGAAAGATGTTTTATCGGGCAAAAGCTTTAATTTGTAGCTGTGAAAGCCTTCTTCGTCAACTACTACCATTTCGCCCGGCTCAACATCACGGACAAATTCACCGCCGAGACTGTCGATAACACAGCTTTCTGAAGTGAAAATCCAGCTGTTTTTGAGTTTGCCGATACAGAGCGGACGGAATCCGTGCATATCACGAAAGCCGATAAGACGGCTCGGTGCGCAAATTACAGTTGAATAAGCGCCCTTGAGCTTTCTCATTGAAGAAAGAACAGCATCTTCAAGCGTGTCTGTTACACATCTTTCGGTTGCGATGACATAAGCCATAATTTCAGCATTAGAATTTGACTGAAAAACAGCACCGCCTGTTTCAAGCTCCTGCCTTATTTCATTGAAGTTTGTAATTGAGCCGTTGCTTGCAATACCGATTGAACCCTGAATATATCGCATAACAAGCGGCTGGTTAGATGCACGGTCGAGTGATTCCGATGAAGTATAACGGACATGACCGACTGCAATCTTACCGTTCGGAAGTTTTTCAAGTGCTTTGGGTGTAAAAATCTCGGACACCATGCCGAGTTCCTTGACAGTTGTAAATTCACCGTCTTTATTCACGGTGATACCTGCGCTCTGCTGTCCCCTGTGCTGAAGGCTGTAGAGTGCGTCATTTGCGGCGGCAACAACATCGATATCGTCATCATTACGGTAAATACCGAACACACCGCACTCGTCATTTACTTTGTCAAGTTTTGTGTCAATATCTACATAGTTCTTAATCAAAGCTCTGCCACCTTAGCCTGCATTGCCTTGTCTTTTTCGGCAACGCCTTTTTCCATATCAGTTTTCATATTTTCAAGTTTCTCTGCAAGAGAATCGTCGGAAAGTGCGAGCATTTCAACGGCAAGAATTGCAGCGTTAGCCGCACCGTCAACTGCTACTGTTGCAACCGGAATTCCTGTAGGCATCATAACTGTTGCGAGAAGAGCATCCATACCGTCAAGCTGAGCCGACTTACATGGGATTCCTATCACAGGAAGGGTTGTTTTTGCCGCAAGAACACCTGCGAGATGTGCCGCCATACCTGCTGCGGCAATGATTACACCAAAACCGTTCTTTTTAGCCTCTGCCGAAAACTTAATTGCCGCATCGGGAGTACGGTGTGCGCTCATTACATGAACCTCATACTCTACGCCAAATTCTTTGAGTTTACTGACAGCCTTTGATACTACGGGAAAATCACTGTCGGAGCCCATAATAATTGCAACCTTTTTCATAATTACTCATAGCCTTTCCGCCCACTTGATAAATTGCCGCAAAAACCGTGCCGTGGGCAGACAAAGTCAGGACAAATATGCCAATTTATGCTTTGAATCGACATAAATAAAGCATTACTAATTAATTATATAAAAAAATCGGTTAAAATTCAATAGTCAGGCGAAATTATTTTTAAAATACCGCCAAAAAGCAAAAAGTGACTGTGCAAAGCATAGCCACTTCAAGATATCAATCAATCTCGGAAACATCTTTTCCTTGTTCGATTTTTGTGCCTTTATCGGGATCTGTAGCATTAAGATACGGTCTTTCATTGGAAATTACGCCCTCGGTTGTAACTCCCGCCTCTGCAGCCTTTTTCATACCCGGAAAAAGGAATTCCATCTTTTCGTTATCGAATTTTTCATCGAGATATTCTTCAAAGCTGTTTGACGCAGGCACTCCCTCTGTTCTCTGAGTCCATCTTGCCGTAGCTGTTACGGACATAAAGCCGTTGAATGCCATAAATACAATCAGAAATGTTGTAATAATTGCACCTGCTCTTTTAGGGATTTTTTCAATAAGCTTTGCTGTCCACGGATACAGATAACGCACCCAGACAAGACCGAGAAATCCCCAAATAAGGGCATACATAAGATTGGTTCTGCCGTCAAGGTTAAACGGAGTGTCACTGTAGTCCCATGAAACCGTGCCGAACATCTGCTCCTGCAACCACGAACAGAAATACTCAAAACCTGCTCCGACAAAAGCACTTATAACAAAAACAAGCGTATCATTAAGCTTGTAAAGCTTATACAAAGCGGCTGTCAGAAAACACGCACCGCCGCCGTAAACAGGAATAAACGGACCGTAAACCATGCCGACACGCATTTCAAAATGTCCGTCAACGCAGAACGCCCATATTGTTTCGAGAATCGTGCCGATGAAAGAACCGATCACAAACAGATAAAAAAGCTTCGTAAAACAGAATCCGTAAGCAAACGGCTTGTCCTCTTTGCTTTCAAAGGTTTGTGTATATTCTTTCATATTATCCTGCTTAATCTCCTCGATTTTTGCATTAATTTGCTTTACATAAGCCATATGAGTGAGATCGGGATAAGCGTGTGCAAGTCTTTTTCTTAAAATATTTTCTGTAAAAAGTCGGTTATAGTTTTCTTCAAGTTCCTGAATTTCAACCTCTGTTGCGCCTTTATCCATAAGCTCGGAAGAATTTTTAAGCTTTGCAATTCTTCTGAGCAGACGGATTGTTGTTATCATTGAAAAAACATAATCAATTACAATAATTCCGCAGAAGCAAAGAACAAGAATAAGACTTACCCAGAAAGGAATTGCTTCAACGGCTGTGCGAAGCACCGGAATTATCAATCCGACAAGCAGCATACCGAGCAATCCGAGAAAAAGTGCATAAGGAAAAGTTATATAATAGCCTATGCTGAATTTCGAGGAAGAAAAATCCCATGGCTTAAATTTGAGAGTTTTTTCTACAAGCACACCGACCACAACCATAAGTGCAGATAATATCAGGGTTGAACCGATGAATAAAATCAGCTTGCTGTTTTCAAACGGTTTTAGTGCCGTATAACAAATAACCGCCGAAAATCCGTACATAGGGCAAAACGGTGATGTCAAAAAACCGTTGTTACAGAATTTTTTCTCAAGAAGAAGCGAACGAAAACTGCTCGCCACCCAGCCAAAAAACGAGAAAATTACGAAGTACCACAACAGGTCGAGTAAAAATTGCATTTCCTATCCCCCACAATTTTATGCAACAAATCGGACACAGAATTCTGTGCCCGAAAAATTGCCGTAAATTTCACATTCTTTATGCCTTTGTCACATCATCTTTCCAGAGTTCTTTAATTGCGGTAACATTGCCCGCAAGTCCCTGAATATCTGACGGAATGATAATCTTTGTAGCCTTGCCGTCAGCGGCTTTACCGAATGCCTCAAGCGATTTAAGCTGAATAATTCTATCGGTAGGAGAAGCCTCATTGAGCATTTTAAGTGCGTCGGCATTAGCTCTCTGAACTGTGAGAATAGCCTCAGCTTCACCCTGTGCCTCACGGATTTTCTGCTCCTTAACAGCGTCTGCTTTAAGAATTGCAGATTCCTTCATACCCTCTGCAACGAGAATCTGACTGCGTTTTTCACCCTCTGCATCAAGAATTCTTGCACGGCGCTCACGCTCTGCCTTCATCTGCTTTTCCATCGCATCCTGAATTTCACGGGGTGGAAGAATGTTTTTAAGCTCAACACGGATTACCTTAATGCCCCATGCGTCGGTTGCCTCGTCAAGAATCACTCTGATTTTACCGTTGATTGTATCACGGGATGTAAGTGTGTTATCAAGCTCAAGATCACCGATGATATTACGCAATGTTGTTGCAGTAAGATTTTCAATAGCGCTGAGCGGTCTTTCTACACCGTAAGTATAAAGCTTTGGATCGGTAATTTCAAAATACACAACCGTGTCAATCTGCATGGTGACATTATCTCTTGTGATCACGGGTTGCCCTGCGTTGTATAAAAGGATACATCAAAACATTCCTCAGAATTTCCAATGAATTCGGACTATTCTGTTATCTCTTGTTCCGCCGACTTCGATATAGTCAACCAAAAACATAAGTTCATTATGTGTCAATTTTTCAATATTACTGTATTGAGTCACTATTGTATGATTGCTTTCAAGTGCCTTAATCTCATCATCTATACTCAATAACTTTGATTCAAGCAATTTAATAGTGGTATCAATTTCTACGGAATCCGCATCTATTGCATTTTTAAATTGATAATAGTCATTAATAGATATTATTCCATCAGCTTTATCCATGTATAAGGAAGTTAGTCTATTTTTTAATAATTTTTGCTTTTTTATTGCGGATTCAATTGATTTTAAAATTTCCTGACGACGATTATTTATTTCAACATTAGAATCAATCTTACTTTTGACAGCAGAAACATCCATTAACCTTTGACAATGGTCCTTGATTTCATCAATCACAATTTCTTCAAGTCTTTTTACGGTTATGACACATCCGGGACATATTCCCGTTTTAATGTGTTTAGTAGGACATTCAAGCATTGGTGAATTATGATAAGTATGTTTATTGAGTGTAGCACCACAATACACACATTTACACATTCGCGAGAACACCGTATTTTTCATATCCTGTTTATAGGGAGTACTTCTTGTTGAGCGTATTATCTGTGCCTTATGCCAAGTATCATAACTAACAATTGCATCGTGAGTATTTTCGACAATATCCCACTCGCTTTGAGGTTTATATCGCCGTTCTTCACCTTTATAAGATAATTTTTCACTCTTGCCTTGAACAGTATTACCGATATACACCTGACTGCTTAATATCTTCTGAATAGTATAATAGCACCATAATCCTCTCGTAGCTGTTTTTTTATGCGAGGATACTTCTTTAAGATTCTTATACTTTGCAGGAGGCGGTATTTGTTCGTCATTAAGTCTGCGTACTATTGACGCATAACCTAAGCCATTGATGTATAATCTGTAAATGTATCGTACAATCTTTGCTGCAGGTTCATCTATAATAAGTTTATGCTTATCTTCAGGTGATTTGGCATAGCCGTAAGGAGCTTGACTACCTACCCATTCTCCCTTTTTACGCTTTGCAGACAAAACTGCTTTAACATTTTCAGATATATCCTCAAGGTACCATTGGTCTATGAGTCCATTGATTTGTCGTGCTTTTCGGTTCTGTCGATTAGAAGTATCCGCATTGTCAATAATACTCAAAAAGCGAATGTTCCACACCGGAAACATATAGTTTAGGTAATGCTCTACAAGTTCCAGATCACGGCAAAATCGTGATTGTGTTTTACATAGCAAAACATCAAACTTATGTAACCGTGCATCCTCAATCATTCTGTTGAATTCCGGTCGTTGTCGGTCGGATCCTGAAAAATCATCGTCATTATATATGTCGTATATTATCCATCCCTCTTTTTCACAGCGAGATTTTAATAACATAATTTGGTTATTTATGCTTTCACTATTATCTTCGGGATGAAGTTTATTTCTGTCCTCTTGCGACAGTCGCACATATAGTGCTGCTTTAATTTGTTCGATCATAAAATGCTCCTAGCGTGAATCACAGGTGCATACAATGATACGATACCTTTCTTGTAAATCGTGCACATTATATCATATCTTCTGCACTTTGTAAATATCGCACGCATTAATAATTATCAAATTTAGCATTATAACTTAGCATTTTTTGCATTGATCATTCGAGCATACTGCTCGTTAAAAAGCATCTTCTGAGCTTCTTTATCTGTTGTTTTGTAATAATTCTCTACAACCACCTTACCTTTTTTATTTGTGCTTTTTTCAGTTTTGTTCATTATTCACCTCTTTCAGAGTTCATAATCAGTATAGCATACTGATTTATTAAAAATTATTGATTTTGTTGCTCTATGATTTTTTTAACAGTCGTGCAATAAAAAAGACCACACAAGAACTGATTCGCTCTTGTGTGGTCAATATCTTTTGGTAAGATTTGGTATTACTTGGTTGTATGAATCATTCTTGCTCCACATTGTGGACAATAATTTCCGTAGGTCATCATTGCCTCATTGTAAAATGTCATACAATGAGGACATACAATTGCATAGCATGTGATTCCATCAACTTCAATTTCTTTATCAAGTCAGCTTGTTTCGTTCGCACTGTCTGAGGTTTTTTCAATACACAACTTAATATACGGTTTGATTTGCTCATCAAAAACATTAGCTATCATATAAGCTTCAACGCTGTAATCAGGCTCTATAGCCATTGCTATGTTTTCTTCTGAAGCTGAATCTAAAAAATAGAAGTGAGAACATCTCAAAATACCGTATATTTCACTACACAAGGTAGATTCGGTAAGACAATCATAACAGGCATCCTCAATATCTGCCAAAGAAAAATCAGGAGTTTTTCCATCAAGAGTATCGAACAAATACTTCTTTATGTTTTCCCAAGTTATCACTTTGTTATAGGAGTCTTTGACAGCAATGTGAGATAAAAACTGCGATTTGTCTGTATCACAAATAAGCTCAAGAAACGACTTATCATCGTTATTGTGCCACTTGCCAATGAAATTTCCTCTGTTTGATACAACAATGAGAGTGTAATTTGTCAAATCAAAATAAAACATTGCATTATCATTATTGTTCTCATATGATACAGAATAGAACTCTGACCTAACTGATTCAACTTTTAGTTTCATTATATAAATCTCCTTAGAAACAAGTCTAATCTGCCACATATCCTTACTGAGTGATATGTGGCAGTAAATTTTAACCCTTAACTTTTACAATGCTAACATCATATGTATCATAGCTTTGAAAATTTATCCATGCTGAGTCAGGATACATATCACCTACAACATAATCATCATTGTAGTCGATATCACTGTATTCTTTTTTAAGTAACTTTTCCAGCACTTCAATTGTTATATCTTCTTCTAATACATTCCTGCTTGTAGATATCATGTCATCAAGCATTGCATCATGAGCATCTTCTTTGTTGTAAAACAAATTGTTCTTTGTTTTCGGATTTTCCAACACATAAATGTCACGATTGAACGAACAAATAACAACATACATTGCACCTTGTTCCTCAACTGTTTCATTGATTTTGTCTTTTTTTATTTCTGCCATTATTAACACTCCTTAATTACTCAACAGTTTGTTAATATAATTGATTTCTTTACGATATTCTTCTTGAAAAATATCGGTGTCGGTGCCTTTTTCTGTTACTTGGTAGCCCTTATAACAACGAACATATCCTTCGTCGTCTATTCCACCGTCAAAAGCAAGAACAACCAAACCTTTTGTTTCAAGGCTTTTAATGCATTTTCTCACAGAATAATAACTTGCATTAAGAATATTAACTAAAGTCGGAATACTCGTCACATCGCAATGAGGACAAGCACAAACCGACCGTTTGCATAACGCTCTGAATACTTCGTTATCTGTCATTTTTATTCCTCCGTAGAAAAGCTAAATTCGATAGATTTTGAAGAATCTAGCCCTAATTCTTTACATTTTTGGCGTGTGCTTGTACCACCTGAATGTGTGGTTGTCGAAAGCAACAATCTGTTTACAATTTCAGCATTTGTGTAACAAACCTTAAAATGTTCATCATCAGGGAGTTCTGTTAAATCAATGTCGATATAGTCTATGTATTTTTCAAACTCATTGACTAATTCTTGCATCAAATCAATGCAACACTCAACAATTTTTTGTTCAGAATGAGATTCAATCATAATTACATATCTCCTTTAACACATTCATCATACCAATAATCAATTGCAGGCTCAATCAGCCAGTCAAAAGAAAGGCAGGATAATGCCAAGACACACAATTCTTGTAAAGAACCATAACCTTCTGTCTTGATGATATTGCCGTCAAGAAAGTAGTTGATAGAGAAGTTTTCAAGATTTATTTTTGTTTGTACATCGTACAATTCATCATCTGTAGTTGTGTAAGCAACATCAATGGATGATAAATCTGAGAAATCAACTTTTTCATTACCATATTCTTCCTCAACAAAGTCTGAAATAAGTTTTTTTGCATCTTCAAGTGAATATATTTTACTCATAATGAAACCTCTTATTATTTTTTGTACACCAGTTAAGTACAACTTAACTGCCATACATCATTAATTGCGATTTTGTTATAACGATTAAAAATTTCAACAAGTGTAAGAATACGATTCTTAACCCACTCGAAATCTTCATATACATCCTTCATGTCATACGGAGCACCATTTACTCCGTGACCGGACTCGTCAAGCCAAATTACAGCGTGTTCTGACACATCAAAATTCAAATGATTTGACAATGCATCGCAAGCCAATTCAGACCAGTTAATTGGGATTTCCTGTTCAATGAAATAGGAAATATCAATATCATAAAGACATTCTTGATCTGCCGGACTGTAAAAATGCAATGTAGCAATTCCGTTATTTATTTCTTCACTTATAAATTCAAAATCTTCCTCTTCAAGCATTTCAATAAGCTCTTCAGGAAAAGTTTCTGTTATTGTTTTATACATAATTAAGCCTCCAAAATTTTGCCTGATTTCCAATCATAGCCTCGTTTTGCAAGCATACGCCTTGCCGCCTGCACAGAGGAATTATCGGAATGACCATGAGCTTTTGTCAACAACTTTTCAGTGGGTGTTTTGTCACGAAGGATATCACAACTTAAAAGGAAGTCATAATTTAGCTTTTCATTTTCTCTGATAATACGATACTTATCAGCAGCAATTTTACATTCCTTCTCAAATTTGCGTTTTCCTTGTTCAGATTTCAACTGTCTATTGCATCTGAGCTTGTCAAGAACATAGCCGCTGACAGGTGAACTACAACCTTTATAACCTAAGTATTCATCTTCGGTCATTGCATTTGAAGGAATACCGCAGGGATTGTCCATAGTTGGAACAGTTGCAATAACTACAAGTCTATTCATGACTTCTTCGTCACGGTCAAACAGTACAGGCTTTGTCAGATAATATGCGTCATCGTCTGAATTTGATTTAACATATACAATATCTTCTGATGTTCCGTTATCGAGATGCCTCATAATATCGTCAAACCAATCATATATATCGGTACCTTTGTCGATACAATACTGAAGACATTGTGAATCAAGCAGATCAAAAAATACATCTGTGTCACCTTCTGAGTTTATATATGACTCTTTAATCAAGTCATATGAAATATGATTTTCGACATACTGTCCTCCGGCGTTTGAATCGGGATTATAATATAAATCCACAATTTCAGCGGAATTATGATTGAGATACCATCTGTCAATGGTTGTGTATAATAACATATTTGTTTCTCCTTTTATAAAATTGTGAGGTGCTTAAATTAAGCACCTCACATTTCATTAATTACTTTTCTGCTATACGCATTGGAACCAAAACAGTTTCAGTTTCTGTTTTGCCTTTGATAATAATTGGATTTAAAGCATTTTTGATTGATAATGAAACATTATCATCATTAACTGCTTTAACACAATCAGTTAAGAAACCTACATTGATTCCGATTCTTTCAGGAGATTCAGAAGTAATACCCTGAGTCTCGATCGGAACCGTGTCAACATATGTAGCTGTTTTGCCATTATAAGATAAGCTCATATTGTCATCACTTATCGTCATAACGACCAATACCTCGTCTTTTGTGGCAACAGTAGTTATCTGTTTAAGCACGCCCAAAAGTAAGGCTGTATCTACTTTTACAGATTTTTCATGTTCAACAAAAAAGTTGTCAACTTCCATTAAAGTGCCGGTCAGCAATGATGTTCTCAACACGGTTTGGTTATCAACGATAAAGACTGCCTTGTTTCCTGATTTGTTAATGCCGATATTGATTTTACTGTTAGCACTTTTCAGGCAACACATCAATATGGATACCGCGTCTTTTGTAATCGTAAATGTAAACTCACCTTCCGATTTTGTCCTACTTCTTGCAATCTTGAAACCATCAATTGCATAAGCTTCAAGCATTCCGTTTTTGCACACGAAATTCAGCCCTGTAAATATGGGCTTTGAATTGTTGGTACTCATCGCAAACGCACAATTTTCAAGTGCAGTACGAATGAAACTGCTTTCAATCATAGCAAAATTCAATTCAGTAGGATTGATTTCCTCAATTGTAGGAAAATCCTTACTTTCGACATTGAATTTGCAGGACGATTTTTTACCGCGTGTTTTTACAGATACGCAATTACCTTCGCTTTCAATATCAAGAGTTGTTCCGGCAGGCATTGACAATATGAGTCGTACTACGCCGTCTGGAAATATGATTGCCTCATCAGGAAGCTCAGGAATCATACCGAGTTCATCTGAACCTAATTTGTATGAAAGCGTGTCTGCTATACTGCAACAATGAAAGAAACCTTTGCGGTCTGCCATAACAGCCATAGGATATATTCCTGATTTTCTGTTGCTCATATAAATTTTACTCATAAGAGCAAGTTTATCTTTAAGTGTTGTTGTAATTGTAAAACTCATTTTTTTCATAATAATACTCCTTTTATTTCTTTAATAAATTTGATAAAACAGTAGCTTCAAGCAAATTTTTAAATTTGTTAATTTGCTCTGTACAGTCCGAGGTAACATTCCCATTCCCATACGCTCTCGCTTGTACGAGAGAAAGCTGATTGTTTTCTTCTTTCTTAAATTCTACCGTTGCATAAGGCTTGTTTGCCTTTGCAACAAAACAAATATAATTTTTTCCCTCACACATCTTGTCAAAATAATTGAATTTACCTACACAAATGTGCATCAAATCTCCTTGATGTACAAAATCTGACTTGCTGTGAGGAAAAGAAAACTTGAAATTACCAATATCTTTGCCGTCCAATTCATGTAACGGTTCAATAATAGACAACAGCATCTTGTTCTTTTTAATAATTTTCTTTTTTTCTCGCTTATCTTTCTCTCTGTTAAGCCAATTAAGTGCATCATCGTGAGATTGCATAAGGTCCTGCGGAAACAGAAAATGTTTGCTGTACTCAAGAACCGAATATGTTGTATTGTGACTCAAGCTATATGCCTCAAGATACATACTCACATAATCTTGTAATTCGATTATGCTTCCTGACTGCTTCTCAAGATAAGACACAACCTGTCTAACCGTCACTTTGTATGTTACGCAAAAATCAACAATACGATTGACTGAATTTGGAACATTTTCACCCTTCTTACTTTTACAGTAGTTATAGGCAAGCATAAAATCCTCAAATTTATCGGTAAACTTTTCGTTGAAGTGTTGCATACAACGCAATGTTAGATAGTCAATATTATTCTCAACAGCAAATTTAAGAAAACGCTTATTGCACTTAATGAATTCTTTTACTGTATACGGAAGATATTCATTGAATTTTGCGTCATAACAAAAGCTTCTTATGGATTGAAAAATTACATGAGATGACAAATTTATCAAACCAATTTTTTCGAGCTTTTCAGCAAGTATTGTATTTTTACTGCCAAGAATAAGTTCTTCAAGTCTTTGAGAATCAACTACACCATTGGAAATACAATGCGAGATTGAGTCTATCACATCAGATATACCGGAAATCTTCTGAGTAATACTATTAAGATTTCCTTTATATATCTTTTCAGATTCATAGTATCTGTTGGGTAACATTCCAACCAAGTGATAACCCTCACTCGGTTTAGAATTTTGCCAGAACAAGACACCAGTTGTGTAATCATATTTGCGTATATGATAACTGAATGAAGTTCTGTTTAGGTCAAACAAATCTCTTTCATATTCATCTATACTGCGGTCAGCTTTTATTTCTTGAATATAGCCTGACTCAACTTTTGCTCTAATCACTTCAGATACATCGAAATGTCTTACCATAAGTCTATCGTCATCATATATATCAAGCATCGAATAGCACTTAAATTTGTATCTGCTTGATAATTGCTTATATGATACAGCTGTCAGATTCTTATGACAGTACGGGCATTTGTAGTTATGCCTTGATACAAGATTTTTTTGAAAAGCGATTTTTTTAAAACACTTTCCGCAAAACCCTGTTTTTCTGTCATTTGTGGAGAATACAACTTTATAGCCGTAATCATCATAACAAAATGATAGAAACTCGCGAGATGCTTTAGGTACACATTCCCACATTTCGTTTTTGGCTTTCTGATTTTCTGCCATATGCATAATTTTCAGTTTTTCTTTCCGAGATAATATATGGGAACAAAGTGTGTTATAGGCACTTCTACCGTCTTTATCATCGTCGTTAAAAAACTTATAAACACAAGCTCCGTTAAATACCGTAGCATTAGAAGAAATGTGCTGATTTATGCACGCAACAGACCATCTGCCATTTTCGAGCAAAGTTAGAATATCGCCCTCTTTGCTGATAACAGACAAAAACTTTCCATCCGCATTGATTCCTTTGCCAACGAGATATTTCTTATGTTCGATTATCTTAATAGAAAACATAATCAAACTTCCGCAATAATCATCAGCATTTTTGACGAATGACAAAACCCAACCGGGAAACGGCTGGGTTCTCATTTTTCGTATTGACTTTTTAGAAGGCAACATTAGTTACTACCTCCCAACAATGAAAACAAATCAAGAGGTTTTTCTTCCTCTTTCTCAACTTTCTTATCAGGCTTAGCAGCACTCTTTTTTGTACTGCCATTCTTAGTAACTTTCTTTGTTGTTCCTTCATTTGTCTTTTTGGCTTTAGATTTAGCCTTGACTTTTGCTTTGGCTTCGGCTTCCTTTTCAGCGATAGCTGCATCATCGAGGTCATAATAATCATCAAGAATTGCGAAAATCTGACGATGATCTAATCCGACACCTCTGTTGCCTCCGGACATTGACTTTACCTGCTTTGTCAAATAATCGAAAGCTTTGGAAAAGTTTTTACTCTTAATCAATACCTGTTTGCTGAAATTGATATCTGTTTTTGCACGGTTATAAATGTGCAAAAAGCAAGCAATCAATGGCAAGCCGTTAATTCCGAAATAAGTGTCCTGAGCAAGCCGATTTAATGCGGTATCAACGATTTCATCTTCTGAAACATTATCGAAACTGATAATCGGCTTAAAATCGTCGTAATTGATGTTTGGTACATCCTCTACCTTGATTTCAGTCATTTGTACTTTTTCTTCATCTTTTTCTTCTGAAGAAACTTCAGGTGTTTTCACCTTTTCCTCTTTTGAAGGTTCTGATAATACTTCAGGTGTTAATGGTTCATTTGTAGAAACACTATTATCACTTCTCGGTAATACCATAACATTTTCCTCTTCTTCAACATCAATGTTCTTCATTGTGTCGATTTCACTAAATACTGACATAATTTTCTCCTTTTCCACCGGTCGTGAAGATTAAGGGTTTTCCCACCGGTAACATACTCTTTTCTCGGCGACATTACTGCCGTCTTTTAACCTTATAAAAGGTTGGGT
>ERZ809207.160-NODE-160-length-38769-cov-5.283489_pt1 | contig 38769 bp, 38 predicted proteins | sample MGYA00520515_ERZ809207 | MGnify/ENA primary metagenome ERZ809207 (study PRJEB31570, sample SAMEA3213009) | Homo sapiens | biome: human-gut; feature: human gut; material: fecal | place: Sweden | collected 2011 ... | reverse complement strand
GGGCAGCGGCTGCCGGTATGTGCTGACCTATGCGGCGCAGCCTCTGTCAGAACAGCAGTAAAACAGGAATCCAATTCCATGCAAATGGAGTTGAAATAACAGGAGGAAATGAAATGAAGTACTATATTGGAATCGATCTGGGCGGCACAAATATTGTTGCCGGCGTTGTCAACGAGAATTATGAGATTCTGGAAAAGGCAAGCGTAAAGACCAATCTGCCCCGCCCGTCAGAAGAAATTGCCGCAGATATGGCAAAGGTGACAAAGGAGGCCGTAGAAAAGGCCGGCCTTACCATGGAGGATATCCAGTGGATTGGCGTAGGCACACCGGGCGTTGCAAACAGCGCTACCGGAATCATCGAATATTCCAACAACCTGGGCTTTAAAAACACCCCTATGGTGCAGTATCTGGAAGCTGCCCTGGGCAAGCCTACCTTTATTGAAAATGATGCCAACGCTGCCGCTTACGGCGAATATGTAGCCGGCGCAGCAAAGGGCGCTAAGAATGCAGTCTGCATCACCCTGGGAACAGGCGTAGGTGCCGGTATTGTCATTGACGGCAAAATCTACAGCGGCTCCAACTTCGGCGGCGCAGAAGTCGGTCATACGGTTATTTCTGTGGACGGCCCCCAGTGTACCTGCGGCAGAAAGGGCTGCTTTGAGGTATACTCTTCCGCAACCGGTCTGGTGCGCATGACAAAGGAAGCACTGGCAGCACATCCGGAGAGCGCCATGAAGGACGAGGAACGCATTTCCGCCCGGACAGCCTTCAATTACATGCGTGCCGGTGACGCAACTGCAAAGCAGGTAGTAGATGACTACATCAAGTACCTGGCAGCTGGCATCACCAATACCATCAACATCTTCCAGCCGGATATTCTGTGCATCGGCGGCGGTGTCTGCAACGAGGGCGATCCGCTTCTGGTTCCGATGAAGGAAATTGTAAAGCGGGAGGTTTACACCCGGGATTCTGCCAAGAATACAGAAATCGTGATTGCAAAGCTGGGAAATGATGCCGGTATTATCGGTGCTGCATTCCTGGGCAACGCACACGAATAAGTCAGGGCTACAGGCGGCAGCCTGAACCCCCACCCCGATCCCATGATAGAAAAGTCCTGCGGCGCCGGATGTGCTTCGCAGGGCTTTTTTTCTGTGAAAATGTGCAACCGGATATGCCGAAACATGCCTAAACATCCTGTACAATTTCTGGAAACATGATTTGTGCATTTTGACGTTTTACACTAAAAATCATAGGATGATTGGGCAAAATCTCTTGACAGTTTGCACAAGAGATGGTAGAATAGTGGTAATGTTGATATGAAGGAGTTCGATACCCATGAAGTTTATGAAGAAGCTGCTGAGCACAGTGACAGCTGCGGCAATCGGTGCGTCTATGACCACTGCATTGTCTGCCGGCATCCCTGTGGCAAATGCGGCAGGCATGACCGCGGTTGAGCAGGTCGAAGATATGGGCCTGGGCTGGAACCTGGGTAATGCGCTGGACAGCACCAATACCTGGACCAGCAATCCTTCCCCGACAGACATTGAAACTGCCTGGGGCAATGTTGTCACAACCGAAAGCATGATCAAGGAAGTCAAGAAGGCCGGCTTCAATACCGTTCGTATTCCTGTCACCTGGTGGGATATGACTGGTGCTTCCGGCACGGCAAATATGGCATCCTTTGACGGCACGGTCGGAGACGCATATCTGGCAAGAGTCAAGGAAGTTGTAGACTACTGCGTAGACAATGGCATGTATGCCGTAATCAACACCCACCACGATGAAGCCTGGGAAAAGGATACCTCCAAGATCGGTACCTTTGAAAAGCTGTGGGGACAGATTGCAACCTACTTCAAGGACTATGACGAGCATCTGGTATTTGAGGGCATGAACGAAGTCGACTTCTCTACCAGTGATGCCATGACCTATAACCAGGCGTTTGTAGACACCGTTCGTGCAACCGGCGGCAACAATACAGACCGTCTGCTGATCTGCACGGCTGACAGCAACAATACTTCCAAGGCACTGTCCGGCAATTTCTCTATGCCGACAGACCCGTCCAACAAGCTGGCTGTATCGGTACATTACTATGAACCGCCCACATTCTGCGTAGCAGATGCAAATGCTTCCTGGGGCCACCGGGAAACCTGGGGCACCGCACAGGATTACAGCAAGCTGGAAAACGATTTCAATGACCTGAAGGCAAAGTTCACCGACAAGGGCGTTGGCGTATTCATCGGCGAATATGGTGTCTGCAATGCTGACAAGTACGGCGTAAACACCACTGCTTACAACAAGGATCAGGAATCCATCGAAAAGTTCCTGAAGGCTGTAGCTTCTACGGCTTATGATATGAACGGCTTCTGCCCGGTTGTATGGGATGACTCCAACTCCGGTACCATCTGCCTGTTTAACCGGAAGGCCCTGAGCTGGTTTGATGACAATGTAAAGCAGATTTATTCTGATATCGTAAACGGCGGCTCTTCCGACCCGGGAAAGAAAAAGACAGACCGTGTTACATTCCAGGGCAGTGATATTACAGAACTGGATGACAAGGGAAAGCCGTTCCTGAATGTGGATCTGAAGCCCTATAAGGATCTGAACGTAAATCTTTCTTCCGTTATTGTAGATTACACCATGACTTCTGCCAAGAAGTCCTCACAGTGCAGCGGAAACATTAACATGAGCTTCAATGTCAATGACGCTGCCGGCAAGCGCAACTGGGTTTATTTCGATAACTCCATCGGGCCGAATGATACGGCTTCCACCTTTGAATTCCCCATCGGCCAGGGCGATTATCCTTCTGCAAGAGATGATGACGGCAATATCACAGAAACCATTTCTGCAACACTGGATATGGATTATCTGAAAATTCAGAACTGGTGGACCTGGTCTGCGGCTTCCGGTGATACCGTAACCGTAGATCTGAACAGCGTAACCCTGATCTTCGACAAGGAATTCTATGTGGATGATCCGGTAACTCCGGGCACCACAACAGAGGAACCGGTTGTTACTACCACCACCACAGAACCGGTTGTAACCACAACCACTACTACCACTACCACCACAACAGAAACCGCTACCACAACTTCTACCACAACGACAACCACCACAACCACTACCACACAGACTGAGCCGGTAACCACAACAACAACAACTACTACAACCGCACCTGTAACAGAGCCGGCAACTACCACTACCACAGCAACCACGACAACAACTGCTACCACAACAACAACTACGACAACTACCACAACCACAACTGTAACCATAAATGACGCAGAGATTCTGTTCGGTGATATCAACCTGGATGGAAAGGTAGATCTGATTGACGGCGTACTGCTGCAAAAGCTGGTTGCGGATCAGATGCAGGGAAATGCACAGCAGCTGAAAAACGCAGATACCAATTACGATCAGGCCGTAGACGGCAATGACGCACTGGTTCTGCTGCGCTTCCTGACACACCTGATTGACACCCTGCCGGAAAAGGCATAACCTGCTGAAATCCGGGTGACAACTCTTACAAAATCATTTTAAAATTGTATCAAAATGCCGGGCTGAAACCAATGTCAGTCCGGCATTTTCTGTTTTTGTGCGAAAAACCATTTTTTCGGGGATAAAGTTTGTAGGAAACGCTAAATCTGAAGTGCTGCAACGGTTTTTCGGTGATTTTTTTGCCTTTTATTTTGGAAAATTAACTGAATCCAGCGATTACTTGTCATTTTTCGGCGAACTGTTGTTTTCTTGTGAAAAACGCAAAAAACGGCTCAATTTCGGAAACAGAAATCGTGCGGAAATGTCATTGACTTTTTGAAGTGGCTGAATTATAATAAGAATGAAGCAGACAGGGCGTAGCTACAGGGAAAAGGCTGATCTTGAAAAATGTCGCTTTTTCGTGCAATAACCGTTCTGCTCAGAGTTAGTGCCGCTGTTAGCGGCATAAGGAAAAGGTGGTGGATGCAATGGGTGAAGAACTACAAGAATCGCTGCAAAACCGAATCCTCTGGACCAGTCCGTTTGATGTGCCGCTTCTGGGACCGATTCATATTAGTGAATCGGTTGTCATGACGTGGTTTCTGATGGCGATTATTATGGTGCTGGTGCTGGTTTTGACACGAAACCTGAAGCTGGTTCCCGGAAAACGTCAGGCATTTCTGGAGATGGCTGTCACATGGCTCACGAACTTCTTTGTGGGCAATATGGGAAAAGCCGGAAAACGCTATGTGCCGTATTTGAGCACAGTCATCATCTACCTGGGACTTGCCAATATGATCGGTATGTTCGGCTTTGGCATGAAGCCGCCCACAAAGGATATCAATGTCACAGTGGCGCTGGCCGTAATGAGCATTGTCCTGATTGAAGTGGCAACCTTCCGGGCACAGGGCGGCATCAAGGGCTTCTTGAAATCCTTTACGAAGCCAATGGCGCTGCTGACGCCGCTGAATGTGATGGAGCTTGCCATCCGGCCGCTGTCGCTTTGCATGCGACTGTTTGGTAATGTCCTGGGTGCATTCGTTGTCATGAAGCTGATTGAACATGTCTGCGGCCTGATTGTGCCGATGGTGTTCAGCATGTACTTTGATGTCTTTGACGGACTGATTCAGGCGTATGTATTTGTATTCCTGACCTCGCTGTTTATGGCAGAAGGCATGGAAGTCGAGGAGGAAAAGAAGCCGGAGTTACAGCAGGTATAGCCCGCTTGAAAAATCCGGCATCTACAGAAAGGAGCGTTCCGCTATGATTGGAGCAGGTATTGCAGTATTGACAGGTATCGGTGCAGGTTTTGGTATCGGCATCGCAACATCCAAGGCAGCAGAAGCCATCGCAAGACAGCCGGAAGCAGCCGGCGCAATTAACAAGGCACTGCTGCTGGGCTGTGCTCTGGCAGAAGCAACCGCGATTTATGGTTTCGTTGTTGCACTGCTGATGGTAATTATGAAGTAAATATTATCCGGAAACATCGGATTGAAAGGTAGGAACTGAAAATGATTGGAGCAGGTATTGCTGTATTAACAGGCATCGGAGCTGGTTTTGGTATCGGTATCGCAACATCCAAGGCAGCAGAGGCTATCGCAAGACAGCCGGAAGCAGCCAGCGCAATTAACAAGGCACTGCTGCTGGGCTGTGCTCTGGCAGAAGCAACCGCTATTTACGGCTTCGTTGTTGCACTGCTGATGGTAATTATGAAGTAAGACCAATTTTTTCAGAACCTGTCTTCATAAGACACGTGTATACGCTTGTGAAAACAGGTTCTCAGAGAGCAGGCCTTGCATCGCCGCATGTGCAAAGGATGCCGGGGCATGACTCTTAAAATCTGAGAGAAAGGAGCACGGCTTTTTAAAGAAAGCTGTGAGAGCGGATATGTTAGAATTTGATGTTTGGACCATAGTGTTTTCCGTAATCAATATTCTCGTGCTGTTTTTCTTTCTGAAAAAATTCCTGTTTGGCAGAGTGAACGCAATGCTGGAAAAGCGCGCTGCTGCGGTACAGTCTGATATGGATCAGGCAAAGCAGAGCGTGAAGGAAGCAGACCAGCTCAAGAGCGACTATGAAGCAACACTTCGGGACGCAAAGCAGGAGGCAAAGCAGATTGTCGCCACTGCGGAGCAGCATGCAAAAGAGCAGGGGAATGAAATCACTGCACAGGCGCAGGCACAGGCAGAATCCATCATGCAGGAAGCACAGAAGGAGATCGAGCGGCAGCGTCAGGATACGCTGAACGGCGTACAGAGCGAAATCGCCAGCCTGGCTCTGGCTGCTGCATCCAAGCTGGTGGAAAAGCAGGTGGACGACGACACAAACCGGGAACTGGTCAATGCGTTCCTTTCTGAGGAAGGGGTAGGAAAAGAATGAATCAGGCAGAAACATCCTATGCCACAGTGCTGCTGAACATGCCCCATGTTACAGAGGCTGTGCCGGATGCGGAAACCGCCTTTCAGACCTGCCCACAGCTGGTGGATGCACTGAGCAATCCTACAATCCCGGAGGCAGAAAAGTTCACAGTCATTGACCGGATTTTTCCGGAGAGTCTGCGGACGTTTTTGAAGGTGGTCTGCCGGAACGGCCAGATTCGCAGCATTTTGGATATTTTTTCAGAATATCATGCATTAGAGCGGCGGCAGAGAGATTGTGCTCATGCCGTGCTGGAATATGTGACACCGCTGACAGAAGCGCAGCTGGCAGCTATGAAAAAAATGATCTGCGCAAAAACCGGAAAGCCGCAGGTTCAGCTGGATCAGAAGCAGAACCCGGCTTTGCTGGGAGGCTTTATTTTGCACATCGGGGACGAAACGTATGACAGAAGCATGCGGACAACCGTCCGGAATTTGCAGAAGAGCCTGATACGGAGGTGAGGGTAAGACATGAGTACCATGAATGCAAGTGAGATTATATCCGTTTTAAAAAGCGAGATTGAAGACTTTGATAAAAAGTCGGGCGTGCAGGAAACCGGTACCGTTGTCCGTGTCGGTGACGGTATCGCCACAGTATTCGGCATGCAGCACGCCATGTACGGCGAACTGGTAGAGTTTGAGACTGGTGTCCGCGGCATTGTACAAAATCTGGAGACAAAGACCATTGGTGTTGTTTTGCTCGGCAGTGATTACGGCATTACAGAGGGCACCACGGTAGTAAGAACCGGAAAGCGGGCCGGCATCGGCGTTTCCAATCAGATGATCGGCCGCGTAGTCGGCGCACTGGGAAATCCCATTGACGGCGGCGACCCTATTACCGCAGAGGACTACTTTGCCATTGAGCATGAAGCACCGGGCGTGGCTGCCCGTAAGTCGGTTAATGTGCCGCTTCAGACCGGTATTTTGTCTATTGACGCAATGTTCCCGATTGGACGCGGCCAGCGTGAATTGATCATCGGCGACCGCCAGACCGGTAAGACATCCATTGCTGTAGATACCATTATTAACCAAAAAGGACAGGATGTCATTTGTATTTATGTGGCCATCGGTCAGAAGTCGTCTACGGTTGCACAGATCGTTTCGACACTGAAAAAGAATGGCGCAATGGATTATTCCATTGTTATGGCTGCGTCTGCCAGTGAACCGGCTCCGGTACAGTATATCGCACCTTATGCCGGCACTGCAATTGCAGAATATTTCATGAGCCAGGGAAAAGACGTTCTGATTGTCTATGATGATCTGTCCAAGCACGCGGTGGCATACCGTGCAATGTCCCTGTTGCTCCACCGTCCGCCTGGGCGTGAAGCGTATCCTGGTGACGTATTCTATCTGCACTCCCGTCTGCTGGAGCGCTCCTGCCGTCTGGACGATGCACACGGCGGCGGTTCTATTACCGCCCTGCCGATCATTGAAACCCAGGCCGGCGATATCTCCGCATACATTCCGACCAATGTTATCTCCATTACCGATGGTCAGATCTTCCTGGAATCTGAGCTGTTCAACTCCGGTATGCGCCCGGCCGTCAATGTCGGTCTGTCCGTATCCCGTGTAGGCGGTGCGGCACAGACCAAGGCAATGAAAAAGGTTGCCGGTCAGATGCGTGTGGATCTGGCACAGTTCCGGGAAATGGAAGTCTTTACCCAGTTCAGTTCTGATCTGGATCCGGCCACACAGGCAATGCTGGACCATGGCCATGTGCTCATGGAACTGCTGAAGCAGCCGCTGTATCATCCGCTGGCAATGTGGAAAGAGGTTGTGGTTCTGGCAGCTGCATCCAACGGCCTGCTGGACGATATCGATCTGTCGGCACTGCGTTCCTTCCGGGAAGGCCTGTCTGCCTATGTCAAGCAGAACGGCAGCGCAGTAATGGCAGAATTGCAGGAAAAGGGTACCCTCTCCGAAGAAAACATGAAGCAGCTGCTGGAGCTGATTAAAACCTATAAGAAGCAGGTGAACTGATTATGGGCAATATGCGTGAAATCCGGGATCGGATTAAAAGCATCAATGATATCATGAAAATCACCAACGCCATGTATCTGATCTCTTCTTCCAAGCTGAAAAAGGCGAAGAAGGATCTGGCAGCAACACAGCCCTATTTCAACAAGCTGGTTTATGCAATGCGAAGCATTCTGTCCCGTGCGCCGGATGACATCAACATGCGTTATTTTGACCGCCGGGAAGAGATCAAGCCGGAAGACCGCAAGGTTGGCTATATCGTCATCACTGCGGACAAGGGCATGTGCGGTTCCTATAACCACAATGTCATTAAGCTGACGGAAGAAAAGATGGCAGCCAGCAAGCACAGCAGCCTTTTTGTTATGGGACAAGTGGGTAGACTGTATTTCCAGCGCCGCTCTCATGCCGGAAAGCTGGATGTGGATGCAAAGTTCATTTTTACCACCCAGAATCCTACCTTGTATCGTGCCCGTCAGATTGCAGAACAGATGCTGAAGCTGTTTGAAGAAGAAAAACTGGACGATATCTACATGATTTATACCGATATGGTTTCTTCCATGGCGTTTGAACCGAAGATTCTACAGCTATTGCCCCTGGATGCAGAGCACTTTGTGCAGGAAAAGGGCGAAATTACACATCACCACGAGGCGCAGTTTGTGCCGACACCAAACGTTGTAATGGAGCACCTGACACCGAATTTCATGAAGGGTATGATCTACGGCGCAATGGTAGAATCGTTTTGCAGTGAGCAGCAGGCCAGAATGTCCGCCATGGACTCTGCGACCACCAGTGCAAAGGATATGCTGCAAACCTTGTCTTTGCAGTATAACCGCGCCCGTCAGGCCGCTATCACACAGGAAATCACAGAGGTTGTGGGCGGCGCCAGCGGCTCTGCCCTGTAAGACAGCGGCTTGCGATTGGATGCAAATTGTGCCGGAACGGGGGCGCGGCTTCGGCTCCGGCAGGAATATCATGTACGTAAAGTCGGCGGCGTTCTGCCGTCCGCCGTCGGAAAGGAATGATGATATGGAAAAGGGAAAAATCGTACAGGTCATCGGGCCGGTTATCGATGTAGAATTCCCGGGAAAACTCCCTATGATAAAGGATGCACTTACCGTAGAAAACGGCGGAAAGACCTGTGTTATGGAAGTTGCCCAGCACATGGGAAACGGCGTTGTCCGTTGTATCTGCCTGTCTTCTACCGAAGGCTTCGCAAAGGATATGGAAGTAACGGCTACCGGTTCCTGCATTAAGGTACCGGTTGGTACGGCTACCCTGGGCAGAATGTTCAATGTACTGGGAAAGCCGATTGATGAGGCCGGTGAGGTCAAGACAGAGGAGTACTGGCCGATTCACCGTCCGGCACCTTCCTTCCGGGATCAAAGCCCGGTGGTTGAAATTCTGGAAACCGGAATTAAGGTTATCGACCTGCTGGCACCGTATGCAAAGGGTGGTAAGGTCGGCCTGTTCGGCGGCGCCGGCGTTGGTAAGACCGTCCTGATTCAGGAACTGATTCACAACGTTGCCACAGAGCACGGCGGTTACTCCATCTTTACTGGTGTCGGAGAGCGTTCTCGTGAAGGTAACGACCTGTGGAACGAAATGAAGGAATCCGGCGTTATTGAAAAAACTGCGCTGGTATTTGGCCAGATGAATGAACCGCCTGGGTCTCGTATGCGCGTGGCACAGACTGGTCTGACCATGGCAGAATACTTCCGGGACGAAAAGCACCAGGACGTGCTGCTGTTCATCGACAACATTTTCCGTTATGTACAGGCAGGCTCGGAGGTTTCCGCGCTGCTGGGACGTATGCCGTCTGCCGTAGGCTATCAGCCCACACTGGCAAACGAAGTGGGCGAGCTTCAGGAGCGAATCACTTCAACCAGAAATGGTTCTATCACATCTGTACAGGCCGTTTATGTGCCGGCAGATGACCTGACAGACCCGGCTCCGGCAACAACATTTGCCCACCTGGATGCCACTACTGTTTTGTCCCGTAAGATTGTAGAACAGGGTATTTATCCGGCTGTGGATCCGCTGGAATCCACCTCCCGTATTCTGGAGCCGGATGTAGTCGGCGAGGAGCACTACCGTGTTGCACGTAAGGTGCAGGAGCTGCTCCAGCGGTATAAGGAACTCCAGGATATCATCGCAATTCTGGGTATGGAAGAACTGGACGAGGATGACAAGCTGGCCGTATTCCGTGCCCGTAAGCTGCAAAAGTTCCTGTCTCAGCCGTTCCATGTTGCAGAAGTCTTTACCGGCCTGCCGGGTAAATATGTACCGCTGAAGGAAACCATCCGCGGCTTTAAGATGATTGTAGACGGTGAAATGGACGATTATCCGGAAAACGCCTTCTTTAATGTGGGCACAATTGATGAGGCAATCGCAAAAGCGCAGACCATGAAGGAAGCGTGAGGGATGCACTATGGAAAAGACATTTCAGCTGGAAATTCTGGCCTCTGACCGCCCGTTCTATGTAGGGCCTGCGGAGCATCTGGTGTTTCCTACCGTAGATGGTCTGGTGGGCATTCTGCCGGGACATGAGTCCATGGTAACGATTGTCAGCCCGGGCGAACTGAAATATCAGGTAGACGGCGTGTGGCGTTATGCTGCCATCAGTGACGGATTTGCAGAAATCCGCCGGGACTATGTTCTGGTACTGGGCGATGCCATTGAGCTGCCGGAAGAAATTGACGCAAAGCGTGCCGCAGAAGCCGCAGAGCGTGCAAAGGAGCGCTTGCTCCACAAACAGAGCATTATGCAGTATTATCACAGCCAGGCTGCACTGAATCGTGCCATGAACCGTCTGAAGGTTTCAAAGCGGCACAATCACGAAATATAAGCCACAGGCTGTACCAATGCAAAAAAGAGCACCGCATTCCGGAAAAAAACGGAGGCGCGGTGCTCTTTTTGGTTTTAAAGGCAAAGGGTAATTGCCGGGATCAGATTGCGGAGAATATCATACCCCAGGACAAGCCCAATTGTGAGAAACAAGAGCAGGTTGCTTCGGGGCAGAATGTGCCGCGGCTTTCCCAGGGCAAAGCAAATCAGCTCGCCATAAAGACACAGCAAAGCGGCGCATAGTGTGACAATCATGGGATTGTATCCTATAGAGCGCAGCACATGTCCGTGCAGCAGCGCGAGTACCGCACGGGTATTTCCGCAGGCCGGGCAGAGATAGCCGGTGACACGGTAGAAAATACAGGTGGGAAAATACTCCCAGTGCGCCAGGGCTTCTATCCGGCGGCGCAAGAAAAACGCCGCCGGACACAGCGCGCCGATTCCAATGGAAAAGATCTGTGCCAGGCGACGTTTGTTAAAATGCATGGGTGCAGTCTATGCAGATGGCTTACAGTTCCATCTTGCCTTCCAGGTATGCAACCAGTTCATCAATCGGCATCCGTACCTGTTCCATGGTGTCACGGTCACGAACGGTGACGCAGTTGTCATTTTCCACGGTTTCAAAGTCCACGGTGATGCAGAACGGTGTACCGATTTCATCCTGACGGCGGTACCGCTTGCCAATAGAACCAGTTTCGTCAAAGTCTACCGGGAAGTGCTTTGCCAGAACCGCATAAACTTCCCGTGCCTTTTCGCTGAGCTTCTTGGACAGCGGCAGAACAGCAGCCTTATACGGTGCCAGTGCCGGGTGGAAATGCATTACCACACGGGTATCGTTCTTTTCTGCGTCTACAACTTCTTCGTCATAAGCTTCTGTTACGATGGACAGGAACAGACGCTCTACGCCCAGAGACGGCTCAATAACATACGGAATATACTTGGTGTTGGTTTCCGGATCAAAGTATTCCAGAGACTTGCCGCTGTGCTCCTGATGCTGTGTCAGGTCATAGTTGGTTCTGTCTGCAACGCCCCACAGTTCGCCCCAGCCGAAGCTGAACTTGTATTCAAAGTCTGTGGTTGCCTTGGAGTAGAAGCACAGTTCTTCCGGATCGTGGTCACGCAGCCGCAGGTTTTCTTCCTTCAGACCCAGTGTCAGCAGGAAGTTCTTGCAGTAGCTGCGCCAGTACTGGAACCATTCCAGGTCGGTATCCGGCTTGCAGAAGAACTCCAGCTCCATCTGTTCGAATTCCCGGACACGGAAAATAAAGTTGCCCGGTGTGATTTCATTCCGGAAGGACTTACCGATCTGTGCTACGCCGAAGGGGAGCTTCTTCCGGGTTGTCCGCTGAATGTTGGCAAAGTTGACAAAGATGCCCTGTGCCGTTTCCGGACGGAGGTACAGTTCAGACTTCGAATCCTCAGTAACACCCTGATAAGTCTTGAACATCAGGTTAAACTGCCGGATGTCGGTAAAATCTGTTTTGCCGCAGTTCGGACACGGAATCTGCTTTTCCCGGATGTAATCCATCATCTGCTGATTCGTCCAGCCGGCCGGATTGGTGCCGTCAAAGTCCTCAATCAGATTGTCTGCCCGGTGTCTGGTCTTGCAGGACTTGCAGTCCATGAGCGGGTCAGAGAAGCCGCCCAGATGGCCGGAAGCCACCCAGGTTTCCGGGTTCATGATAATGGAAGCGTCCAGACCTACGTTGTAGGGGGATTCCTGGACGAACTTTTTCCACCAGGCGCGCTTGATGTTGTTTTTCAGTTCAACACCCAGAGGGCCATAGTCCCAGGAATTGGCCAGACCGCCGTAAATTTCAGAGCCAGGGTATACAAAGCCCCGGGATTTACAGAGGTCTACAATTTTATCCATGCTTTTTTCTTCATTGGTCAGCATTATGCATTCTCCCTTGTCGTAAATTAAATGCCGGAAATCGGCATCGAGATTCGCCTGGAAACGGATTTCTCCTGAAAAAGAAAACAGTTTCTGTCTATACGAATAGCCTCTTATATTGTAGCGGATAACCGACAAAATGTCAAGCCCCTTCATCACGCCTTCAACCAATACAAGGCCATATTTTAAGAGTGAGGAATGCAGCCTCCCCCTGAAGGGGGTGATCCCCCACGGGGTGGGAGATGTCCCGAAGGGACAGAGGGACCGCTCAGTACGAGGGGAATCGCCGTCAGGCGGTGGAAGGGTTTCCTGCGTGAAATCTTTTTTGGAACGCCTTGGATTCATGCAGTTACGCCCTTCATCAGTGCCAGGCTATAACAAAAAACACTTTCGTAACAGTCTGTCAAAAATTGTGTGACCAATCTCCTGGAAAAATCTAGTTTCCGCCTTGCAATTCCGGCAGAATTATGGTATACTATAGGATGATAACGTGCTGGAGGTGAAGTAAATGGAGGAAGAAAAATTGGCACGGATCAACGAACTTGCGCGAAAATCCCGAACACCTGAAGGACTGACGCCGGCGGAAAAAGAGGAGCAGAATGCGCTGCGTCTGGAATATCGGCAGGCTGTGGTCGGCAATCTGAAAGGACAGCTGGATCGCACTGTTATCATCCGGCCGGACGGTTCTTCTTATCGTCCGACAGAGGAAAAGAAAAAGGCGGCCGATAAGGAAAAGTCTTAAAGCGTCCCTTCGGCTGTGTTCCGGAGCCGGAACGCAGCCGGAAAGAGCGTGTTCAGCGGATGCATGCCGTCTGCCAGAAGCACCGGGAAATCCGGCGGACAGAATTCTGACAGTACCTGGAGACAGGCACCGCAGGGGAGACATGGCACCGTTTCTGCTGCATCGCGGCTGGAACCGCCCACAATGGCAATTTCCTGAAAAGAACGGACACCGGCGGCAACTGCGCTGCAAACGGCACAGCGTTCCGCGCAGATGGTCATGGAGTAGGAGGCGTTTTCCAGATTGCACCCGGAGAAACGGCGGCCGTCAGCGGCAACCAGAACCGCCCCGACCTGGAAATGGGAATAGGGTGCATAGGCATGCTCTCTGGCTTCCAGCGCCTGTTCCAGCAGTGCTTTTTGTGCTTGTGTCATCATGGAAGTAAGTCCTTTCCGGAGCGCATTGTCTCATTTGGAGAAAGATACGCTCCTGTCATATTTGTAGTTGCTTTGCAAAAAAAGCGAAGCCTGTGACAGACTCCGCTTTTTCTCCGGGATTTTTTGCCGGGTTTATTTCTGGATCATAGCCAGTGTATCACGGGCAATGAGCAGCTCTTCATTAGTGGGGATAACCCATACTTCTACCTTGGAATCCGGGGTGGAAATCTTCTTGAGTTCACCCTTGAAGTTGTTGACATCCTTGTCGATCTTGATGCCCAGGTATTCCATGTTTTCACAGACCTCTTCTCGGCAGTTCGGTGCATTTTCGCCGATGCCGCCGGTAAAGATAACCGCATCCAGGCCGTTCATGGCAGCTGCATAGGCACCAATATCCTTCTTGATATCGTATACCAGCATGTCCTTTGCCAGGATTGCGCGCTTGTCGCCGGCTTCTGCTGCTGCGGTGATGTCGCGGAAGTCAGAGGACCTTCCGGAGATACCCAGCATACCGGACTTCTTATTCATATAAGTGTCCATTTCAGAAACACCAAAGCCGTGCTTTCCGGCAACATAAGTAACAGCGGACGGGTCAACCGCGCCGCAGCGTGTGCCCATGAGTACGCCGTCCAGCGGTGTGAAGCCCATGGTAGTATCCATAGACTTTCCGTCCTGTACTGCGGTGATGGAAGAACCATTGCCCAGGTGGCAGGAAACAACCTTCAGATCCTTCAGGTCTTTGCCCATTACTTCTGCCAGCTTTGCGGTAACGAACCGGTGAGAAGTACCGTGGAAGCCATACTTCCGCACGTGGTACTGCTCATAGTCCTCATACGGGAAGCCGTACATAAAGGCCTTCTGCGGAATGGTCTGGTGGAATGCAGTGTCGAATACAACGACCTGGGGTACATTCGGCATAACCTTCCGGCATGCCCACAGTGCCAGTGCATGGCCGTGGTTGTGTACCGGTGCCAGCTCCCGGAGTTCGTCGATCTTGTCGATGATTTCATCTGTAACCAGTGTGGTCTTGGTGAATACCTCGGCACCCTGTACGACCCGGTGGCCGACAGCAGAGATTTCATCCATGCTGGAAATGACAGCGCCTTCTCCGGTGGTGAGTGCCTTTACCAGACGCTCAAATGCTTCTGCGTGGGTGGGGAATGCACAGTCTTCTTCTACCTTTACGCCAGCGGCGGTCTTGTGGCTCAGATGACCATCGATGCCGATACGGTCGCAGTTGCCCTTTGCGATAACAGACTCATCCTTCATGTCGATGAGCTGGTACTTCAGGGAGGAGCTTCCGGCATTTACAACTAGAATAATCATAAGGGGTTTTTCTCCTTTTCTTTTTACGGCTCTGCCGGGAACCGCAGTTCCGGCGGCGGATACCGTTTCATGATGTTTATGGACACAGCTTTTGCGTCCATCCATATATTATTATAAGCCTTTTTGCGGAAAATGCAAGAGGTTTGCAGAAATTCGGAGACGAATTCTGTAAATTTTACATTTCCCGCACATCTTTTTGGAGGATTTTATATGAAAATCAGTGGTATTATCTGCGAATACAATCCCCTGCACAATGGCCATCTGTATCATCTGAGCCAGGTGCGGGAAGGCGGCGCAGACGGCATTGTTGCCGTTATGAGCGGAAACTTTGTGCAGCGCGGCGATGCGGCAATTCTGGACAAATTTACCCGTGCCAGACTGGCAATCCAGGCAGGGGTAGACCTGGTGCTGGAGCTTCCGGTTCCGTATGCCCTGGCACCGGCAGAAAACTTTGCTATGGGCGGCGTGGCACTGCTCACGGCGCTGGGAAATGTGGACGAGATCTCCTTCGGCAGTGAATCCGGGGACATTCAGCTTCTGGCACAGGCTGCCGAGGCATGCAATATCTGCAAGACGGAATATGCCGATGTAATGGACGATTTTCTGCGCTCCGGTTATTCCTATCCGGAGGTACTGTCCCAGATGGTGAGCCAGCTGTATGATGAGGAAACCGCGGCAGTTCTGCGCCAGCCCAATAACACGCTGGCCATTGCCTACCTGAACGCTATGGAGGAACTGGGCAGTCCGCTCCATCCGGTGACCATTCGCCGCCGGGGCGCCGGACACAACAGCCAGCAGCCCACGGAAAATACCGCCAGCGCCACCTATATCCGGCAGTTCTTTGCCGAGGGCGGTGACTGCCGTCGGATGATGCCGTCTTATTCCTGGCATGCGCTCCGGGAAGCGGATGCAGAGGGACATATCGGCTCTATGGAATACTTAGAGCGTCTGATTCTGTACAAACTGCGCACCACCGATCCGGACGAAATGCACAACATTGCAGAAATCGGCCAGGGGCTGGAATACCGGCTCTATAAGGCAAAGCGTGCCGCATCCCTGTCGGAACTGCTCCGTACCATTCAGACAAAGCGCTATCCCATGGCACGGCTGCGCCGGATTTTGCTGCATCTGCTGCTGGACATCCGCACAGAAGATATGCAAAAGCTGCCGCCTTATGGCCGCGTTCTGGCATTTAATGATATGGGCCGCCAGATTCTCCGGGAATCCAAGAGCATGCGCACCATTCCATTCTCTCACTCGCTGGCAGAGCTGGCAGAAACCAGCGCAGATGCCGGACGCTGTGCGGCACTGGAATCCCAGTCTACGGATATCTATCAGTTGTCCCGAAAGAAAATCGGCCAGGGCGAATCCGACTTCCGCCGCCACATCACACCGGTGCGCCGCCGGGCAACTGGCCGGGATGCCGAGCAGGAGGCGCAGGGATAATACATCATGAAGATAGATTCACCGCAAAAGCGCAGCTATCAGCAGAAAATCCGCCGGCGGAACCTGGTGCTGGCACTGCTGCTGTTGCTGCTCATTGCCACAGTGATTTTCTTTTTCTGCGGCGGAGACGGAAACGAGAAAAAATCGAAAAAAAGTATTTCTGTAGGGGCATCTGCTACGGCCGCGGCAGTGACAGATGCTGCACAGGCAATTTTGACCACAACCACGGCTATGACGCTGCCGACTGAGCCAGAAGTGCTCTCCACAGACAGCTGTGAACTGGCCGTAACACCGGTGCTTCAGAATCCGGAGCTGCCCACCGGGTGTGAGATTACTGCGCTGACCATGGCGCTGAACTATGCCGGATATCCGGTGGATAAGCTCACCATGGCAGACCAGTACCTCATTCGTTCCGACCCTTACCTTACCACGTTTGGAGAAGCCTTTGTCGGTTCTCCCCATGATTCCACAGCCTGGGGCTGTTATGCGCCGGTAATCCGGCAGACAGCTGAAAAGTATATCGCTGCCCAGGGCGGCACGGAACTGGTGCAGGATCTCACCGGGTGTTCTCTCAAGACCCTGCTGGCAGAGGTGGCAAACGGCACGCCGGTAGTCACCTGGGTCACCATCGGGATGACCACCAACGTGACGGAACGTTACTACTGGACAACGGAAAAGGGTGAGGATGCCGTGTTCCTGATCAATGAGCATTGTGTCCTGCTGACGGGGTATGATCTCTCCCGGAATATAGTCATTGTCTGTGACCCTCTGGAGGGGCGCATGGAATATGATATGGATATATTTGAAGACCGGTACCAGCGTGTGTACGAGCAGGCGGTTGTGATTCGGCAGACAACAGAAAATGCAGAGGCTGCGGCCTCTTAACCGAAAAAACGGTGTGTATTAGAAAAAATACACACCGTTTTTCTTTTTGGATCAATGGAATGTGCACTCAGGCTTCTTCCTGCATGGCCTGTACTGCATCATAGAGCTGGCTCTTGCGATAGCCGGTTTCTGCGGCGACAAGCTTGCAGGCCTGTGTCAGCTTCTGGCCGTCCCGGACATACTGCTGCACCATGGCGGCAGCGGCTTCCAGAGAGAGGGATTCCTGCTGCTTCGGGGGAGCGCCGGCCACTACCAGCACAAATTCGCCCCGGGGCGGTACTTCTGCATAGTGGGCAATGGCCTCGCACAGTGTGGTGCGCCGTACCTCTTCATGAAGCTTGGTCAGTTCCCGGCAGAGGGAGAGACAGCGGTCTTCGCCGAATACCGCCGCCATATCGGACAGGGTGCGGCAGAGCTTGTGGGGGGCTTCATAAAAGATCATGGTGCGCATTTCCTCCCGGAGACTCTCCAGATGCGCCATGCGCTGGTTCTGGTTGACGGACAAAAAGCCTTCAAATGTAAAGCGCGCCGTGTGCTGTCCGGAAATGGCCAGTGCTGCAATGGCCGCAGAGGGGCCGGGAACAACCTCCATGGGAATTCCCAGGGTGTGGCAGAGCTTTACCAGCGGTTCGCCTGGGTCGGAGATGCACGGCATGCCGGCATCGGTGACAACGCCGCAGGATTCGCCGGCCAGAATGCGGTCTGCAATGCTCTGTGCCACAGTCTGGCCGCTGTGCTCGTGATAGCTGACGGTAGGAGTGTGGATATCATAGTGGGACAGCAGTTTTCGGGTGACACGGGTGTCCTCTGCCGCTAAAAAGTCCACTTCACCCATCAGGCGCAGCTGGCGCATGGTGATGTCCTCCAGATTGCCGATGGGGGTGCCGATAATATAAAGCGTTCCGCTCATACAGAATGACTCCTTTCCAGGTGCCTGAAAAACAGACACAGGGGGTTAGTTGTGGTGTTCTTCTACCAGGTTGCTGATCCAGACACCCTTCTGAATCAGGATGTATCCGATCAGCAACTTCAGGATATCTGCCGCCTGGACAATGGCATAAATGCCCAGTATTGGCAGCCTCGTAAATTGGCATAGCAAAAGGGCAGCGGGCAGGGGAATTATCCAGGTGAAAACACTGTCGAACAAGAAGGTGATCATGGTCTTTCCGCCGGAACGCAGGGTGAAGTACAGAGCGTTCAAAAAGCCCTGTACCGGGAAGAATACCGCGGTAATGATAATAAACCACTGTCCGTAGCGGCGCACTTCGTCTGTGGTGTCATAGAGCAGAGGAAATCCGTGGGAAACGGAAACCAGAATCACAGTCAGAAGCAGACAGACACCGCCGGTAAACCACATAAGGCTAAAGGAATCCTTCTTCGCCTTTTCATATTCAGAAGCACCCAGTGTCTGACCAATGAGAATGCCCACCGCAGAGCCAAGTGCTACGAATACCACGTTCAGCAGGTTGCAGATGGCGTTGGAAATATTCAGCCCGGCTACAATTTCCAGCCCTCTGGTGGAATAGCACTGTGTCAGTGCCGCAATGCCGGCAGACCACAGCAGTTCGTTGCAGAAGATGGGAAGCCCCTTCCGGATTACCTTTCCTGCCAGTTCCTTCGGAATGCGCAGCGTGCGGTAAATGCCCCGGAGAAAGACGTGCTTTTTCTGTGCGGCGTGTGACCAGACCACAACAATTGTCATTTCGGCCACACGCGCCAGAACTGTGGCAATTGCAGCACCCCGGACACCCAGCTTCGGCATGCCGCAGTTGCCGTAGATAAGCATGTAGTTGAGTACAATGTCTACCACAACCGAAGCAATGCCGCCTACCATGGGCTTTACGCTGCTGCCGGTTTCCCGGAGACTGGTGGCATAGACCTGGGTCAGAACAAAGAAGGGCAGTCCGATCAGCATGATGTGCAGGTACTGCCGGGCGTAGTCCATGGTGAGGGCAGCGTCTACCGTGGCGCTTTCTCCGTGGAGATAGAGCCCAATCAGTGTCCGGTCGCCCAGCAGGAATACGGCCAGGCCGCCAAGCAGACAGACCAGACTCATCCACAGCTTAATGCGAAACGTACTCTGAAAGCCCTGCATGTTTCGCTGTCCGTAATACTGTGCGCCGTAGATACCGGGGCCGGCCAGACAGCCGAAAATCGCCAGGTTAAAGACAAAAATCAGCTGGCCGGCGATGGAAACCGCCGTCATGGCCTCGGTGCCCTGGCTGCCGATCATGATATTGTCGATCAGGCTTACCATATTGGTAATACCGTTTTGAATCATCATGGGAACCGCCAGCATCAGTGCGCGTTTATAAATGGGATTTTTCAATGTATTTCCTCCTTCGGATGTTTTTTTCCTTCCGAGCCTGCACTGCATCCTGTGGGGATCGTCTCCGGAAGCGCGTGATGCTGGCTGCATGTGCTCTTAGAGCTTGTATTCATAGGAAATATATGCGGATTTTCGAGCAAATTTTTTTTGCAGACAAGGCAAAAATTTGCAGGCATACTTTCGTATGGCAAGAATTTTTAACGCAGTATGCAACAAAATTTGCCGAAAAGACGTAGATAGATGCCTATGAACACGAGCTCTTAGGGAATTCGGGTTGTTACGGCGTTTCCGTCTGCAATAATCCGCGTGGGCAGAACGTTGAGGAAGGGCTTTCCGCCGCTTCTGCCCTCCAGCAGGAAGAGCCAGGGCTGTGCGTCCCCGGACTTCGCCACAAATTGCAGCCGTTTGGGTTCAATGCCATTTTGCCGCATGGCGTCGATGCAGTCTGCCAGGCGCTCCGGCCGGTTGCAGATGCAAAGCCTGCCGCTGAATTTCAGCAGTTTTTTGGCAGCGCCGCAGATGTCGTAGATGTTGCATAGAATTTCGTGCCGGGCAATTTTCTGTGCGGTGACCTGGCTTTCGATTCCGGCCTGCCATGCCTTATAGGGGGGATTGCAGGTGACCAGATCCAGCTGTCCCAGGGGCGCGCCGTCCCAGAGTGTTTTGAGATCAGCGCAGACGGAATGCATCACGGAGTGGATTTGTGTGCTTCTGGCAATGCCCTGCTGCATCTGGGCAATGGCTTCCGGCTGGATGTCAACGCCGTAGATTTCCGCCGGGGCATCTGTGCGCTGCATCAGCATAGGAATAATGCCGCAGCCGGTGCCCAGGTCGCAGACCCGGTCTTTTTTGCGGTAGCCGGAAAATTCAGCCAGCAGGACAGCATCCGTGCCGAAGCGGTGCAGGGCACTTTTGCAGACAACAAGACCGTCTGCAATATCTTCATAGGACAGATCTGACATAGTGGAGAAAACCTTCCTTTCTGAGAACCCGTCTTCACAGGCGGATACACGTGTTTTGTGAAGACAGGTTCTGAAAATGATAGCGGTGCGCTTATACGCCGCGCAGCATGGGCTTCAGCTCCAGGAGATCCCGGATGTGCACAGTGGCTGTGGCACAGATTTCCGGCCAGACGGCGGCACTTTCCGGGTCGTATACGCCCACGGTGAAAAAACCGGCGGCTTTTGCCGTTTGCAGGGCATACAGAGAGTCTTCCGCCACGGCAATCTGGCGTTTTCCCAGATGCAGCTTCTGCGCCCCCAGACGGAAGATATCCGGCTGGGTTTTCGGTGCGCCGGCATCCTGTTCCGTGAGGAGAAACTGCACACGTTCCCACAGTCCCAGACGCTTTAGCGCCGCCTGTGCCAGTTCGCCGTAGGTGGCGGTGGCAACGCCGTAGACCATGCCCTGCTGATCCAGCCAGTCCAGAAATTCCGGTACATGGGGCTTTAACGGGAGCAGGTGACAGTATTCCTCTTCTACCATGTCCGCAACCTGTTTTGCAATCTGTTCCGGTGTGGCAGGCAGCTGGAATTCCGTCACAAAAAATTGGGAGAACTCTTCAATGGACATGCGCTGTACCCGTTCGGAGAGATCGGGGGTCACTTCTTTTCCGTAGTAGGCCATAAGCTTGTGATCTACCTGCTTCCACATGCCGGTAGAGTCCAGCAGCGTGCCGTCCAGGTCGAAAATGATGCCTTGCAGGGTGTTGTGTTCCATGGTAAAATCCTTTCATAACAACAGCGGTCAGCACACTGGCTCACCGCTGTTTTCCCTTTGTACAATAAAAGATATGCTTTTTTGCCGCTTCCCCAGCGTCAGAACAGATGCTTAGATCTTGCTGAACCGGGGCTGGTTGTCATGGGCAGTCCCTGTGAAGATAGACTTCGGCATTGCCCAGACGCTGCCGTCCTGTTCCTTCCGGTATACCACCAGCTCTTCCTGGGTCTCTGCGTGGCGTGCCGCAGCCTGGAGCAGCACGCAGACAGAGCCGTCCAGAACATCCCGGTACCGTGCGCCCTCTTCCAGCGGAGTAGGCTCCGGAACAGCAACTGCTTCCTGTACCGGTTCAGTCTGGTTGACGATATCATCCTCTACCAGAATCATGGAGGAGAATGGTGCCATGCGAATCCATGCGCCGCCGTTTTCCACCTGTACCGGCTGGCCACTGATGACATCTACCAGAGACGGCACGTGGGTGCCGAAGCGGAACTCGCTGGGGCAGTCCTCCAGGTTCAGGGCAACATAAACGGTTCTGCCGTCCTGTTCCTTGGCAAACAGCAGCTGACGGTTCCGGACTTCTACGGTGTAGTAGGAACCGGTGCGCAGTGCCGGATATGCGTGATAGATTCTGCCCAGCTTTACCAGATGGCGGTACAGATCCAGATTGCCGCTGCGGTTCAGCTCGTCCAGATCCAGGCAGGGACGCAGGCCGTCATCCGAGTTGTTCTCGTGCCGTCCCATGACGCCGTATTCACTGCCGTAGTAAACAGACGGGATACCCGGCATGCAGTACATCAGCGTGTAGCACAGGGGCAGATACCGCTGATCAGCCAGCGTGCTAGCCAGACGGTTAACATCGTGGTTGTCTACGAAGTTATACAGCGCAGTGCCCTGATAGATGCCGCCGTTTCCGAACTGGCGGTTGATGCTGTAGTTGATTTCAAAATAGTTTTTGTCATTATGGGAGGAGTAGATGCCCTTATAGCACTCATAGTTGGTAACGCTGTCCAGCATCTCCGGGTTTGCCCAGCGCTTGTAGTCGCCGTGGATGATCTCACCCATGAGCCAGAATTCCGGATTGCGTTCCTTGCAGAAATTATGGATGCGGCGGAAGAAGTCGAAGTCCACGCAGTCTGCGGCATCAAAGCGAATGCCGTCAATGTGGAACTCGTCCATCCACATGCCTACGGCATCGATCAGATAGTCACACACGTGCCAGTTTTTCAGATTCAGCTTTACCAGGTTGTAGTAGCCGTTCCAGCCCTCGTACCAGAAGTTGTCGCCGCAGGGGCTTTGTCCGCCGAAGTTCAGGCCGGCGAACCAGTCGCAGTACTCCGAAGCCTGTCCCTTTTCCTGTACGTCCTTAAATGCCCAGAAGTTCCGTCCCACGTGGTTGAATACGCCGTCCAGGATAACGCGGATGCCGTTCTTGTGCAGTTCGTCACAGATGTGGGCGAACATCTCGTTGGTGCCCAGTCTGCGGTCAATGATGCGGTAGTCTGTGGTGTCATAGCCGTGCTCTACGGATTCGAACACCGGGCCGAAGTAAACGGCATCTACACCCATTTCCTTCAGGTGGGGAATCCAGTCCAGTACCTTTTCCAGTCGGTTTACCGGCTCGCCGCCCTCATTGAACTTCGGTGCGCCGCAGAATCCCAAGGGATAGATGTGATACATCACTGCATTTTCATACCAATTCATTTTCTTTTCCTCCTGCTTCTCTTAGAACCTGTCTTATGAAGACAGGTTCTTATATTTTCCGGAAAGCGCCGGCGTTATTTCACAGAGCCTTCCAGATAATAGGTAGCTTCCATGTCTGCCACATTGACCGCCAGTGCCAGGGGAAACATTTCCAGCGCTCTGCCAATGTTGTTTTTGTCTTCATTGCCGGAAAAGCCCATGTGATACCGGATTGCAAATGCTTCATCCCGGGTGAGCCGCATAAAGCTCTGAATCATGTACACGGATTTTTCTCCGTGACCATAGGGCAGGGTGTCCCGGATGGTGTAATAGGGGACGCGTTCCCATGCGCCCTGTTCATTTTTAGCATTGCGGTAGTCTACTGCATAAAAGCCTACCTTGCAGATATCATGGAGCAGTGCGGTCACTGCAATGGTTTCCGGAGAATAGTCCATGCCGTACAGCTCTTTGGTGCGCGGTCTGGCCAGATAGTCCTTGAGACACTCGTAGACATTCAGGCTGTGTTCCACTAGCCCCCCTTCATAGGAACCGTGAAACCGGGTGCTGGACGGTGCTGTGAAAAAGTCACTGGCATCTGAATCCAGCCATTCCAGAAGACGGTCTGCACCCCGGCGTGTAATATTTTCCTGATAGACGGCAATAAATTCTTCTCGTTTTGTCACGGCATTTCCCGCCTTTCTATACTTTGTTGTATATTATACCACACATTCAAGAAATTGGCAAGCGTTCCTCGAAAATGTTCCGCAAAAATTGTTTCAAAATCATGAAAAAGCCGCAGGCGGAGAAAAAACCTGCGGCTTTTTTCAAAAGGGATGAACTGACAGACGGAAAAAGCATCTGCCATGGGAAATGTCAAATTCTATTTTATATCTGACGTACACAGATTGTTTTTCAAGAGATGAAAGTAAACTCTGTGCGGTAGAAATCACTGGGAAGCAGATTCTTCATCAGGCATTGGCGGGATATACTGCGTATAGTTCTCTGCCAGATCAAAGTCATTGATCGTTTGTGTCCGATAACCTTTGTCAATGGGAACAGTAAAAACTGTACCTGCTGCGTCCAAGTTGTTTTTTCCGTCCGGAACAATACGAATGGTCAGTTCCGTAGCATCAGTCAATGCTGCTTCCCATACAGAATTCTGAAAGGAAATGTCTGTATCAATATTCGCGTCTATCATATCATAAGAGTTACCGTTCTGATCCGTGACATACATCACATCGTAGTCATCAAATACAGTATCCTCAGAAAAACGGATCTCTGTGCTAAACGGAGAAACAGTCACAGATTCCAGCGTATATCCGTCTTTTGTTTCGGTAACTGGATAGATGTCCGTTCGGCTGGTATCCGCCTGTATCTCCGCAGTCAGAGTAATATCCACAGGAATAACACCCAGAGATCTCGGTTCACAGCTATATGCCGTATCACCCTTGGCGGATACGCCGGTTTCAAACCATGACCAACTAGTTGCATCTATTCCCTGTAAGAACGAAAACGAAAGCTGCAACGGCAGGCTTGCTGTAGTGTTCCCCTGAAATATCTCACTGCATTCCGCCGAAAGCACAATACTATATTCCGCATCGCCAGACTTCACAAATCCGGCAATGCTGGTATTTTCCTTGTCATAGTATGCACCCTCTGCCTGTTCAGAAAGCGTTGCCAGCCCACCGGTTTTTGTACTCATAGTATATGTACCGGTACTTCCGATAAATGACAGCTTTTGTCCATTCAGTTTGCCGGTAAACTCCGATTCAATTCCGGTGCTGTCCTGCAATTGTTCTGGCAAGTCTGTCAGCCGCAGAGTCACACTCAGATAACTGCCGTCACAGTAGATATTTTCCATGCAGATTGTACCATTTTTTGTCTGCTGCGTTTCTGCTGCCGGTTTGGCATAGGGTGTCAGATCGTTTTTCTCTATGGGGTCTTGGGTGTAATACGATTCGTCGGAGAAAAATTCATAGATGCTCTTGCCCATAGCGGCAGCAACAGCCGGGGCTGCGGCAGCAATGCCCAGGGCACCAATGACGGCTGCTGCGCCCAGAATACAGATGCGTTTTTTTTCCGGCTTTTTACGCAGCATGGTATTCTCCATTTCTTGCTTTCGTTTTTGATAGGCTTCGGAAAATGGAGGATCCGGTGCATCTGGATCAAATGCCTGGGTAAGGATCTGTTCCCATTCGTCTTTATGATAGGGGAAATAGCTGCTCATAGGACGTGACTCCTTTCTGCTTCATCATGGTTTTTCTGGCACGTTCAAAGCGTTTTCGTGCCGCCGCTTCTTTTATGCCGCATCGCTGTGCGATTTCCCGGAAGGGCAGATTGTTCTGACACCGCAGCAGCACAATCTGCCGGTCGGTTTCGCTGAGGGATTCCAGCATTTCTGTCAGAATGGCCTGCTGGTGCTGCTGCTCCTCTTGCTGTTCCGCAGGACTGGCGGCTGTTTCATCGGGAATCTGTAAAATCCGGTCATCCCATACTGTGCGGCGATCTGCTTCTCTGGCATTTTTTCGATACTGGTTGATTGCAGTATTGCGGATAATCCGGATTATATACTGCTTGGTGCGGGGGCTTTCCGGATCACCGATCTTGTCCAGATGGCGAATCACCTTACAAAAGGCCTCAGAAACCGCATCTTCCGTCTGCTGTGTGTGGTGTAAAATCGCATAGGCAATGTGGTACATGGGCTTTTCATAGAGCTGATATAGGATATGCAGTTTTTCTTTTGCGGACTGCATCTGCTTCACCTCCTGTTTGAACCTGGATGCATGCAAGTTCTTTGGACTTGGGATGTCCTGTAAAAGATAACGCACAGCAGCGCAAAGTGTGACAGCTTGCGGTTTCTCCAAAAGTGTGGTATACTATCTTAGTAAGCCAACACTAACTCGAAAGGGGTAACACTATGACAAATGCAAAGATCAAACCAGAACTCAACGGCGTGGCGGAAACCATGCTCCTGACCTTTTATGCAAGAGCGCAGTATTCCAAATCACCGAAGCATGCCTTTTATGATGCCAAGGCGGTGGAACTGGTAGACCGGCTGGACTACGATTTTTCCAGGGCATCAAAAGATACTGCCATGGGCAGCGGCACAATTGCCAGAACCATTGTATTCGACGAACTGGTGCGTGCATTTTTGCAGCAGCACCCGGATGCCACAGTTGTAAACATTGCCTGCGGACTGGACACCCGGGTGTATCGTATGGACAACGGGCAGTGCATCTGGTACAATCTCGACCTGCCGGAAACCATCCACGTCCGGGATCAGATTTTTCAGGAGCAGGGGAGAATCTCTACCGTGGGCAAGTCCGTGCTGGATCCCACCTGGCCGGAAGCGATTGCCAGACGCGGCACCATGCTGTTTGTGATCGAAGGCCTGTCCATGTATCTCCAGCCGGAAGAGGTGGCACAGATGCTTCGCATTATTCATGACAACTTCGAGAACGCCTACGTGATGCTGGAAACCACCTCGCCGTTCTGGGTGCAGAAGCAGTCCATTGAAAAGTCCGTCCAGGAGACAGGCGCAGTCTTTACCTGGGGCGTGAACCGCTTTTCCGAGATGCAGGAGCTTGCGCCGGGCTTCCATGGGGTCAAGGACGATAACATCCTCCGGGGCATGGCAAAGCTGTATCCGGTCTACCGGCTGGTTTCCTGGGTGCCTCTGGTAAAAAACATGGCAGAAAAGATTCTGGTTTTCCAAAAAGACTGAGCGTCTGGTGCACGTCTGCTGTTATTTCCACAGTTCTCCCGAACTTTCCACTTTGTTTTCCACAACTTGTGGAAAACAAAAATCCCGTTTTTTCCGTAAGATCCCCGGATATGATTACAATAATTACACAATTCAGGGATTCGCAGAAGAATGTCCGGCGGAAAACCGGAAAAAATATCAGGCATTCCTGCCGGGTTTTCCTCAGATTGTGGAAAACTCTGTTGAAAAGTTGGGGAAATACTGGGGAGTAATTTTGTCGAACCGGGAAAAAGCATGGAAAATCAAAGCGGATCGGATTCGTGGAAATGTGGAAAATGCATAAACCGCCGCAAAGGGGGCATGACTAAGAACAGACCGGATTTTCTGTTTCCTGCGGAATTTTCGCAGAATGCAGAGCCGTGTCTGGGAAAGCAAAGAAATCTGGGGCAATACCGCAAAAGGACTGCCCGGAAAGCCGGATTGGCACAGTCTTTGTGCGGTATTGTCCCAGGAAAGCGCATTTGTCTGGATTTTTTATATGCAGGCAGATCTGAAAGCATGCGAGGTGAATCATATGAAACAGCCAACACGTATTTTAGCCCTTGCCGCAGCATTGGTTCTGAGCGGTTCTGCTCTGACCGGATGCGGAGAAAAGGCGGATTCTTCCCGGGAGGATTCCGGCAGCGTAACGGAGTCCTCTGCACACACAGAGGAGCAGGACGCAAAGGATGACCTGAAGGACATGGTAACCGATGCAGAGGACGGCGTACGGGATCTGGTAACGGATGCAGGCGATATGGCAAAGGATGCCGGAGACGCCGCAGGAGACGTGGTAAAGGATGCCGGCGATGCTGTAAAGGACGCAGTAGACAACGACAGCAGCAAGACCACTTCGGACGAGCGCTGAATCCAGATTATAAGAACCTGTCTTCACAAGCGTATACACGTGTCTTTTCGGCAAATTTTGCTGCATACTGCGTGAAAAATACTTGCAGGGCGACTGCGTTCGAGGCAGGATTCTGCTCGAGAACAAAGGAGTGTCGCACTAGGATGGATTGCGACCGACAGCCCGCCTGCGTATTTTTGCCTTGTCTGCAACAAAATTATGCTCAAAAATCCACATATATTTCTTGTGGAGAAAGGTTCTAAAATCACAGATACCGCAAAAAGGACTGCTGCCAGAGCCGGCAACAGTCCTTTTTCTTTTTGCGTTACGCTTCAAAGCGCCGCTTTAATTTTTCAAAGAAGTTCTGACGCTTCGCCTGGTTTTTTTCTTCCAGACAGTCATCAAACTTTTTCAGCAGTTCCTTCTGCTGTTTGGTCAGCCGCTTCGGCACTTCTACAACAACTGTAACATACTGGTCGCCGTAGGATTCCCGGCCTAAATACTTTACGCCTTCGCCCCGGAGACGGAACTTCGTACCGCTCTGTGTGCCTTCCGGAATCTCATATTCTACCTTGCCCTTGATGGTGGGCACGGTCACCTTATCACCCAGGACAGCCTGTGCATAGGAAATCGGAATCTCACAGAAGATATCGTTGCCGCTGCGGGTAAAGAGTTCATGGGGCCGAACGGTAACGGAAACGTTCAGATCTCCGTTCGGGCCGCCGTTCAGTCCGGCATCCCCCTGTCCGCTGACGCGGAGAATCTGTCCGTTGTCGATTCCGGCCGGAATCTTGAGTTCAATGTCTGTGGTGACGCGCTGGCGGCCGCTGCCCCGGCACTTACTGCACGGATTGGTGACAATCTTGCCCTTGCCGCCGCACCGCGGGCACACCTTTGTAGTAGAGATAACGCCAAACGGTGTCCGCTGGTTTACCCGGACAGAGCCCTGTCCGTGACACTCAGTACAGCTGCTGGTTTTGGTGTTGGCATCTGCGCCGGTGCCGCTGCACTGATCGCATTTTACCATATGGGTGACGCGCATTTTCTTCTTTGCACCCTTGCAGGCTTCCATAAAGTCAATGGTCACATTGGCATTGACATCGCCGCCCCGGTGGGGGGCATTTGCGCTGGAAGCGGTGCTCCGGCCGCCGCCGAAACCACCGAATCCGCCGCCGAAAATGCTGTCGAAAATATCGCCTACATCTCCAAATCCGCCGAAACCACCGAATCCGCCTGCACCTGCGCCGCCGCCATAGTTGGGATCTACGCCGGCATGGCCGAACTGATCATAGCGTGCCCGTTTTTCAGAATCCGAGAGCACCTCATAGGCCTCGTTGATTTCCTTGAACTTTTCAGCTGCTTCCTTGTCATCCGGGTGCAGATCGGGGTGATATTTCCGGGCCATGCTTTTAAAGGCTTTCTTGATTTCGTCCTCAGAAGCACCTTTTTTCAGCCCCAGCACTTCATAATAATCCCGTTTTTCTGCCATGTCTGCTGGCTCCTTTCTGAAAAGCAGCCTCACAGAATCGGACTGCTCGTGATACAGCGATGCCGGGACAAGCCGAAGCCTGCCCCGTCACCGTGTTCAGAAGCGCTGCGGCTTGTTTGCGGCAGCCGCTCCTGAAAATTTATGCCGGTTTCTCACACACCGCGGTGCAAGAACACCTTTGATTTTTTAGACTTCCTTAAAGTCAGCGTCTACAACACCGTCATCGTTGCCGCCGCCGTTGTTCGGAGCGCTGCCGCCGCCGAATCCGGCACCTGCGCCGCCCATGTTCGGATCTGCGCCCGGCTGACCGCCGTTCTGCTGATACATCTTGGAGGACAGTGCATAGAATGCCTGCTGGAGTGCGTCAGACTTTTCCTTGATTGCTGCGCTGTCGCTGCCGCCCAGAGCGGATTTCAGATCAGCGATCTTGGCTTCAATGTCAGACTTATCCGCAGCGTCTACCTTGTCACCGAATTCCTTCAGTGCATTTTCGCACTGAAAGCACAGACTTTCTGCATTGTTCTTGGTGTCCACGTCTTCCCGGCGCTTCTTATCCTCTTCGGCATACTGTTCTGCTTCCTTGACAGCCTTGTCGATATCATCCTTGGACATGTTGGTAGAAGCAGTGATCTTGATATCCTGTTCCTTGCCGGTGCCCAGATCCTTTGCAGTAACATGTACAATACCGTTCTGGTCGATATCGAAGGTTACTTCGATCTGCGGTACTCCTCTCGGAGCCGGAGCGATGCCGTCCAGACGGAAGGTGCCCAGCTGCTTGTTATCCTTGGCAAATTCACGTTCACCCTGGAGGACAACGATATCTACCGCAGACTGATTGTCAGCAGCGGTGGAGAAGATCTGGCTCTTCTTGGTCGGGATTGTGGTGTTCCGCTCAATGATCTTGGTGCAGACACCGCCCATGGTTTCCAGACCCAGAGACAACGGTGTAACGTCCAGCAGCAGCAGACCATCCTTGACGTCGCCGCCCAGGACGCCGCCCTGATATGCGGCACCCAGTGCTACGCATTCATCCGGGTTAATGCCCTTGAACGGTTCCTTGCCCAGCTTCTGGCGAACTGCTTCCTGTACAGCCGGGATTCTGGAAGAACCGCCGACCATCAGGATCTTGTTCAGGTCAGACGGGGACAGGCCGCTGTCAGACAGAGCCTGCTGAACCGGGCCCATAGTTGCATCTACCAGATCCTTGGTCAGTTCATTGAACTTTGCAACAGTCAGGTTCATATCCAGATGCTTTGCACCAGTTGCGTCTGCGGTGATGAACGGGATGTTGATGTTGGTTGTGGTGGTGGAGGACAGTTCGATCTTTGCCTTTTCTGCGGCATCCTTCAGACGCTGTACTGCCATCTTGTCAGCAGAGAGGTCAATGCCTTCGGTCTTCTTGAATTCATCTACCATCCAGTTGATGATTCTCTGGTCGAAGTCATCGCCGCCCAGACGGTTGTTACCGGCAGTTGCCAGTACCTGCTGTACGCCGTCACCCATCTCAATGATAGAAACATCGAACGTACCGCCGCCCAGGTCATATACCATAACTCTCTGGTCGTCTTCCTTATCAATACCGTAAGAAAGTGCAGCAGCAGTCGGCTCATTGATGATACGCTTTACATTCAGGCCGGCGATCTGTCCTGCGTCCTTGGTTGCCTGCCGCTGAGAGTCTGTGAAGTATGCCGGAACGGTGATAACGGCTTCTGTTACCGGCTGTCCCAGATATGCTTCTGCATCTGTTTTCAGCTTTTGCAGGATCATTGCAGAAATTTCCTGCGGTGTATACTTTTTATTGTCGATTGCAACCTTATAATCGCTGCCCATGTGACGCTTGATTGAAGAAATCGTGCGCTCCGGGTTTGCAATTGCCTGCCGCTTTGCAGTCTGGCCTACCAGACGCTCGCCGGTCTTGGAGAAGCCGACAACAGACGGTGTTGTTCTTGCACCCTCTGCGTTCGGGATGACAACTGCGTTGCCGCCTTCCATAACAGCGACACAAGAGTTTGTTGTACCCAGGTCAATACCAATAATTTTTCCCATAGTAATCTCTTCCTTTCTCTATCTCCGTCCGATTTTTTCCGGACGGGCAGATTTCATACATTTTATTTTAACTGTCCTTTCGGACAGGGATTTTAGAGCATCAGTTCCTGCCGCAGTGCGGTCAGCTCTGTTTCTGAAAATCCGGTCTGTGTGCCCTGTGCATCGGTGCGGGAAGCATCCACCCGGTAGAGGAAGGTGCTGTCCGTGGTGATGCCGCAGAGCATGTTGCGCTGCTGTGCCGTATCGGTTATGATGCAGCAGCCCTGATCTACTGCCGAGGCCAGCGTATAGCCGCCTGCCGTCTGGAAAAAGTCCTGAAAGCCTTCTTCCGCAGAGGTGTAGGAGTTCAGAAAATACACCTGAATTTCTACAGTCTCTGTTCCGGCCTGTGCATCCTCCCGGCTGAACTGCTGGGTGTAAAACGGCGTTTTTTCATCTGCCAGGAGAAGAATCTGCTGTAGATTCCACTGCGCGGTAAAGCTTTCCGGCGGCTCATAGAGGAGCACCTCCGGATATTGTTCTGCCATGGCAGCTTCAAAATCCAGACTGGATGCAAAAACCTGAATGTTGTCTCCGGAGCCGTCAGCACCTGTGGTTTCCTCCGGTGCATCAGCCACGGATTCAGCAGTTGTTTCCACCGGTGCGGCAGTGCTCTCGCCGGAGGACTGCTCCAGCTTTCCGGAGTCACAGCCGGTCATCCATGCCATTGTCAGCAGCATGGCCGCCGTTACCAGAGACGCGGTCTTTTTCTTCACGCTTCTGCCTCCTTTCGGCCTACACAGAAACAGCAACCATTGCCGGACGGATCAGCCGGTCACCCAGCAAATAGCCCTTCTGGAATACTTCGCAGACCTTGTCGCTTTCAAAGTCGCTGTCGTCCACCTGCTTGATGGCGTTGTGCACCTTGGGGTCGAAGGTTTCGCCCAGTGCAGCAATCTCTGTAACGCCCAGCTTTTCAAATGCTTTCTGAATCTGTGCGAAGGTAAGCTCCACACCTTTTTTATAGTTCTCATCGGCACACGGTGCTTCCAGTGCCCGTTCAAAGCTATCCATGACGTTCAGCAGTTCTTTGACACAGTCCACCTTTGCATCTCCGTAGATTTTTTTCTTTTCCTCGGCGGTGCGGTTCCGATAGTTCTGATACTCTGCCATCAGCCGCAGGTGCTGATCTTTCTGATCGGCCAGCTCTGCGTCCTTCTGTGCCAGGGCATCCTTGAGATCCTTTTTCTTTTTCTTTTTATCGTCCTTAACCGGTTCCTTTTCAGCGGCAGGAGCGGCTTCCGGTGCAGCTTCTTCGGCAGCAGCGGTTTTTGCTTCCTCCGGCTTTGTGGTTTCGGCTTCCTGTTTCAGATTGTCCTTTTCATGTTCCATGTCAGACACATCCTTTCTATGATTCTGCCGGCTGCTCCGGCTTCTGGATGAGTTCCAGCTCCGGGGGATCCGGTTCCTCTTCTGAAATCAGATGAGAGATCTTTTCCGTAAAATATTCAATGTAGGGGATGACCTTTGCATAATTCAGCCGCATGGGGCCGATGACACCCAGGGAACCTGCGGTCTTGTCTCCCTTCTGATATTTTGACACAATCATGCTGGAGTTCCCGATGACAAAGTCGCTGCCCTCTTCTCCGAACATCACCTTGATGCCCTGGAACGAGTCGTCCAGCAGCTGAGACAAATCCTGCTTGTGCATCACAAACTTTGCGACCTCTGCTTTGTCCAGCTCCTCACAGGAGAAGAGGTTCTGCTCGCCGCTGACATACAGCTCATTTTTTTGCAGATCCTTGGACATTTCGCAGATGCCCTGCACCAGGGGACTCAGCGTCATCATGTAAGTGCCTAGCGCAGTCACCATCTGATCCATTTTTTCTTCGGACAGATCTGCTATCGAGACACCCTCCAGATTTTCTTCCATGAAATGCTTGAAGAATTCCATGTGTTCGTGCGTCAGGTCAAATTGTAAGCGGCAGGCGCGGTTCTTAATCTTGCCGTCCGAGGTGATCAGAAGCACCACATACATCCGCTTTCCGGTAGGCACAACGTCTACCTTTGTAATAACGGAATATTTCGGAGCCAGGTTAGAAACCACGGTTGCACATTTTGTGATCTGAGAAAGTGCGGTTGTGGCACTCTGCAAAATCAGATCCTCTGTGAGCTGGGACTCATCTCCCAGCATTTCATCCAGCCGTTCCCGTTCTTCTTCCGGGAGGCGGGTGTCAGCGCCGATTTCTTCAATATACATCCGATAACCGCTGAACGTAGGAACACGTCCTGCGGAAGCGTGGGGCTGCTCTAAGTAGCCCAGCTCTTCCAGCACTGCCATGTCGTTTCGGACAGTTGCCGCCGAAACGGTAATGTCCGGCAGCTGTGAGATCGTTTTGGATCCCACCGGTTCACCGGTGCGGATATACAAATCTACCACTGCGGATAAAATCTTTCGTTTTCTCGCATCCACGTCAACCATCCTTTCTGGCAGATTCGCTTTTCAAGTGTTAGCACTCATTGCCTCTGAGTGCTAATATAAATTTACCATGATTCCAATCGATTGTCAAGCCATTTTTCAAACTTTGTAGATATGCACAAAATAGCATCTTAAATTATAGAAAATATGTACAAATTTCAATCGTTTCTGCACAAATCGAAAAAATGTCACCTTTTTGTCATGCAATATATAGTTGACACATCGGTAAAACTATGGTATAATATCGTTTGTCACCTGTAATTTTTGAAAATTGGTGACAGAACAACACGCCGAAAGGATGGAATTACCTATGAAAGAACAAGTACAGGAAACCATTTCCGCCGGAGAGAAAACAGCAGCGTCCGGCTCACAGCATCGAAAAATCGTGGCAATGGTGCAGATCGCGCTGTTTGCGGCGATTATTGCCATTTGCTCCTGGATTCAGATTCCGCTGACAGTGCCGTTTACCCTGCAAACCTTTGCCGTATTTTGCACGCTGGGAATTCTGGGCGGAAAGAACGGAACGATTTCTGTTTTGCTGTATATTATATTAGGTGCAGTCGGTGTCCCGGTCTTTGCCGGATTCAGCGGCGGCGTTGGGGTACTGCTGGGAACAACCGGCGGCTACATCATCGGATTTTTGTTTACCGCACTGCTGTACTGGGCCATTACTCACTTCTTCGGGAATAAGCTGCCGGTGATGATCCTTGCCATGGCACTGGGACTTGTTGTGTGCTATGCCTTTGGTACTGCCTGGTTTATGCTGGTATACGCCCGTACCACTGGTGCAGTTGGCCTGATGACCGCGCTGGGCTGGTGCGTATTCCCGTTTATTTTGCCGGACTGCGTAAAGATTGCGCTGGCAATCCTTCTGGCAAAGCGGATTCCGAAGCATCTGGTACGGAGCAATGGTTAAACTCCGGCCGCATCACGGCCTGTGTACCGCGTTTTTCTGCGGCCACGGCTACAGCGCTGCATTTACCCGGAACCTGGCAGAGAAGATTGCATGGTTTCACCGGGAAAATCCGGAGATCACGCTGACGGTGGGGGAGGACTGTATCTGTGCCTGCTGTCCCCACAATCAGTCCCATGTGTGTGACACGGCAGAGCAGGTGCGGCGGTATGATACGGCGGTGCTGCACTGCTGCGGTCTGCTGCCGGGGCAGAAAATGACCTGGCAGGCGTTTTGTGACGCAGTGCATACTCATATTTTTGACCGGGCACTTTTGCCGGAGATCTGCGGAGACTGTAAGTGGTACTCCATTTGCGGCAGCAGTGAGCCGACATTTTAAAAGAAAACATATGCGCAGGAGCTTTTCCCGTGGGGGGAGGCTCCTTTTGCATATTCTGGGGAAATATGCACCTTGACGAAAACGGCGCAGTTGTGCTATAATGCAACACAGAATTGTTTCACAGGCATAACGGAAAGGAGCAGATGCATATGCTGAAAACAGCGCTGGTGACAGGCGCGTCACGGGGAATTGGCGCGGCGATTGCAAAACAGCTGACAGAAGAGGGATATCAGGTGACGGGAATCAGCCGCACACCTTCTCCGGAACTACAGCAGCTGGGGGTTTCGTTTTTGTCGGCAGATCTGGCAGATACAGCGGCGATTTCGGCGCTGGCGGAGCAGATTCTGGCGCAGATGGGACAGATTGATGTCCTGGTGCACAATGCGGCATGCTCGGTGCAGAACCTGTTTCAATGTGTGCCGGCAGAACAGGTGCGCCGGCTCTATGCTGTCAATCTGACTGCGGTTGTGGAACTGACCCGGGCGCTCCTGCCGTCGATGCTGTCCCGGCACAGCGGCAGCATCGTGGCGGTTTCCTCCATGTGGGGGGAGACCGGCGCTTCCTGCGAGGTGGACTATTCCGTCACCAAGGGGGCTGTGCTGGCATTTGTCCGGGCGCTGGCCAAGGAGGTCGGGCCGTCCGGCATCCGGGTGAACGCCGTGTCTCCGGGAACCATTCTCACAGATATGACCGCGCCCCTGGGAAAAGAGACTCTAGATGCCCTGGCCGAAGAAACGCCGCTGGAACGTCTGGGCACGCCGGAGGATGTGGCACAGGCTGTGTGCTTTCTGGCCTCTCCCCGGGCGGCCTATATCACAGGGCAAAATCTTCCGGTAAATGGGGGCTTTTTGTGCATCTGAGTATCTGCACTTTTGCACAAAAAGCCGGGGATATTCTGCGCGCTTTCCAATAGAAAGCACAAATCTCATGAAAATCCGGTGAGGATTGCGTGAGACCTATTGCGAAAAAGATAAAATTATGGTATAGTAGATGTAGTACTGTAATATGAAGGGGTGCTCCTGTAGAAGAGGTGCTGCGCGCTGCGATTTCGCAAAAACGCATGCTGCTTGGACGGGAATGCATTGCCGGAATGCAGTGCTTTTTTAGAAGCTGTTGGCACCGGAACAGACGTTTGCCCTGTACCGGTGGAAACAAAGGTTGAATTTTGAAACTAAGGTGATACAGAACAATGGGACAGAAGCAAACAAAAGAAGAACGGTTTTCCTCCATCCGCGCCTGGTTTTGTTCCGTTCATGAAAAGCGCTCGTATAACACCCTGCGTTTTCCGATGACAAACCGGCTGCTGCTGTTGATTTATCCGATTTTTATCGTGTGCATGGCAGAGCTGAATCAGGACAAATATCCCAGCAAGCTGGTGCTGTTTATTGCGGACCACCCGACCATCATGCTCTTTAATGTGCTGATTGCGGCGCTGATCTTTATCGGGGCGCTGCTGCTCTTCCGCTCCGGGTGGTTTTCCATGCTGCTGGAGAGCATCTTGTACATGGCGCTGAGTATTACGGAGCTGTTTAAATACAACACCAACGGAAACCACCTGATTATGACAGACATGAAGCTGGCGCGAAGTTTAAAGAGTCTGACTTCCTTTGCGTATATTAAGATTACGCCGCGGCTGGTGCTGTACCTGGTGATCTGCATTGCGTTTATTCTGCTGGCCTTCTGGTTTAATCCACGGCTGAAAATGCGGGTAAAGCTGCGCAAGCGCCTGGTGCCGGGACTGGCCTGCCTGATTGCGTGTGTCATGGTTGTTACCGTGCCGGCCATTTCTCAGCCGGTTTACGCGTTGTTTCAGGTGGATACCAAAGAGGCAGACAATACCTTTATTCTGAACGAAAAATTTGAAAATAACGGCTTCCTGGCATTTTTTATGCAGACTGGCTCAGAAAATTTGTCGAACCAGCTGGAAGAACCGTCCGATTATAAGAAGGACAGCGATGGCACAGTAGAACAGTACCTGGCAGAAGAGGTGCCGGAGTCCAACTTTGAGGAAGAAGTCCACCCCAATGTAATTGAGATTATGTCCGAATCCTTCGCGGATTTCCGGGCATTTTCCAAGGAATTGTCGGAACTGGGATATACCGATCTGGATCGGTACTATGCCGGCCTGGATCGTGCCGCTGACATGGGCTATGAGGGAACGCTGATTGTGCCCACCTATGCCAGCTATACCGTCCGGACAGAGTTTGAACTGCTGTTTGGCCTCCCGGTAAAGTCTCTGAACGATCCGAATATGCCCCAGCGGATGCTTCTCACCCGGCAGCAGCCCACAGTTCCTTCTTACTACAAGAGCTGGGGCTATACAACTGCCTATGTGCATCCGTTCCAGAGCAGCTTCTACAGCCGGAAGCGGATCTACGGACAGTTTAATTTCGACACCATGATCTTCGAAAATGACTTTACTGTGCCTGTCAGCACCTATGGGGAGTATATTGACGACAATGTGGTCTATAATCAGATTGAGTCCCTGATAGCGTCCAGCGATGAGCCGCTCTATCTCCATGCCACAACCATGCAGAATCACCAGCCCTATTCTGATGGGGACAGCAGCGATGAATTCATCAACTACCTGTCACGGATACAGCACTCCGCAGACGGCCTGGCAGACTTCCTGGAGCGTCTGTCGAAGATGGATGAGCCGACCATTGTGCTCTTTGTGGGTGACCACTTCCCGTCTCTCCGGGGGGATGACGGCATCTACAATCAGCTGAATATCACCAGCGAAAACTGTAGTACCCTGTACGAGCAGAAGTACATTCTCTGGAACAACTATGGATTGGACACCAGCTCGCTGCCGGATCAGCCGGTATCGACCTTCTATGCGCCATATCTGGTGATGCAGCTGATTGATACGCCGCGGGATACCTTTACCCAGACTATGATGAATGAAATGATCACAGAACCGGTGTATTCCACCAACTATATGCCCACACAGGACGCAGATCAGAAGCTGGACACGCTGACCTATGACCGGATTCTGGGAGATATTGTTTCTCCCAGCGCACTGGATGTTCTGCCGGATCCTTCTGAAACAGATGCAGAGGAAGGCAACAGCCAGACCACCAGCAGCAATTGACCGCTGCCGGATCACGAGAGGAGAATGCAGGATGAAACCGATTACCATTGGTGCAGTAGGAACCGCATCTGCGGAGGTTACAGTTGACAATCTGGCTTGTACCGTGAAGAGCGGCGTGCTCCCGGTGTTTGCCACACCAATGATGGCTGCCCTTATGGAAGAGGCTGCCTGTGCGGCCGTGGAGCCGTATCTGGAAGAGGGTGAAACGACAGTCGGAACAAAGCTGGATATCCGCCACACCGCCGCTACGCCGGAAGGCCTTGTGGCAACGGCTTCTGCGGAAATTGTAGGTGTCTGCGGCAGAGAGATTTCCTTTCACATTACCGTTTCAGACACCGTCGGAGAAATCGGAACCGGAATCCATCAGCGCTTTCTCGTGGATGCAGCGCGCTTTATGGAAAAGGCGCAGCAGCGGAAATCACAGCCGCAGGCATAACCCTTTCCTGGCTTTTATAACGTGTCCTGTATGGACTTTTGAAAAGAATACAACCGCCGCAGCCTGCCGGAAAGAAATCGGGCAGACTGCGGCGGTTTTGTATGTGTGTGTTGCGCTGCGCCAGAAGGCCAGCGCATTTGTACCAGGAAAAGCCGAAACCCGGCAGCCTTTTTCGAGTGGCTGCCGGGTTCCGGCTTTTTATAAAAAGGGAAT
>ERZ809207.156-NODE-156-length-39670-cov-6.846296_pt1 | contig 39670 bp, 48 predicted proteins | sample MGYA00520515_ERZ809207 | MGnify/ENA primary metagenome ERZ809207 (study PRJEB31570, sample SAMEA3213009) | Homo sapiens | biome: human-gut; feature: human gut; material: fecal | place: Sweden | collected 2011 ... | reverse complement strand
CTCTAAAAACTTTTTAAAAAATATAATTTTAAATACTTTTTAAGAAAATTTTTAAAGAAATTTTACTCCAAAATATCCCTAATAATCTTCGGAGAAAGCCCAGTATGTTCGCCAATTTGTGCTCGAGAATATCCCAATTTGTTCATTTGGCGTATCATGTTTGTTCTTTCTTCAGACACAATGGTATCCATTTTCTCGAAAGCATGAGAACTCAATTCAACAGGATCACAATGACGCATTAAGTAATCAAATATACTTTTGTCAAGTGCTCCATTAAAAACTGCTTCCCATTCTTTATCGGAAAGATGAATATCCACATCAGGTATTGCAAGCTTTGCTCTCATACGATTAAGAGATCGTATTGATTCTTTCAAATATGTCTCTCTATCAGCAGCAATACTCGGATCGGCTTGAATCTTCATCTTAAGATCGGCTTCCGCAAGTATTTGAGCACGTCTCTCAATAGGAGATTTCGACTTTCTATCAGCAACTTTAGCACGAATAATCTTACATTCATTATCGTACTTAACTGCCATGTCTTGTCTCTTCTGATATGCAGGAGCTGTACGAGCCATTGTTCTACAATCGTTAGCAAGAGCTTTCATCTTGTTCGCGAAGTCGGCGTAAGCTTCCTCAACATAGAATCCTTGATTATTGGGATCTTTAATTCCTCTCAACTCATTGGCATCCTCAACATTGGACATCTTATTGATTTCCATCAGGTTAGGATCAAGCTTCTGAGTTTTAGGATTATAATGAGATTGATTTGTAGGAATATAGACTTTCTTACCCTGATACCAATCATTCTTCTTATCGTCAGGAACCTCATAAAGACCTTTTGCTTCTCGTCTCTCAGGAACTCTGGTTGTGGATGTAGCTCTCGAAACAATAGTGTTTGCACCTCTATTTGCACCACCATGATACTTAATATAAAGCTCCTCGATGCCATTAACAATAGCAGAGCGTTTATAGTCAAGCTGATGCTTTTGTGCATCAATAACCACCATTGAGTGCTTAACAGCTCTTGCGATCTCACTAAACGGAGCACCTTGAAGAGTCATGTCTGTGATAAGATTGGAGATCTTACCCATCTCAAGACCTTTCAATTTGTCTCCAGCTTTTGTGTCTTTCGGAATAAGATCCTTAGGATCGCAATTGGTTCCGGGAAAAGCTTCTTTGGGATCGAAATCCTGAAGTTCTTTTAGAGCAGCTGCAGATATAACAGAGCCTTCGTTGTTAGGAATAACATTGACAGTATCTCCATCGAAGTCAGCTCCTGACAATCTCGCTGCCACCTTAGGGTTAATACCAACAGCATCAAGAGCATTTGGAATAACCTTAGCAGCAGGAGAGCCAGCATTTCTGACAATTAACTGAGGTATCTCGAATATACCACCATGAGGATATCTGATAAGAGCTACACGTTCACCATCTTTGAAATTGGGAGCATAGATCTCATTCTCAGAAAGCTCAGGGAAAGGGAGAATAACCTGAGAGCACTGTCTTGGATATGCAGCGGCTCTGAGATTGTTAGCATCTGAGTCGATTTGACCAGCTATCTGTTCAGCCAACGCAGCTCGAATATTGGGATTGCGAACCTGCATCAACTCATGAACTCGCAAGGCAGCAGCCTGATATGATTTATCAAGCTGTCTCTTGATAATCGGGAGTCTTTGCTTAGAAAGCATCTGAGAGGGAAGAGATTTAGACCATTCGAACCATGTTCCTTCCTCGGCCACAATATTGAGACAGGAGAGTTGTCTTTTACCGTCTTTGTCGATATAATGTCTCTGAGCACGGATAAGTTCGTCGTCGAGTTTGATGTTCGCACCAAAGGGATTCTCAGGATCGTCTTTGATTTTCTTCATGCAATCCATCTTGGGTGTTCCTCTATGCTTATTGACATTGTAACGAATATCAATACCGGGAGGAAGATCGTCTGCATATACAGCCATACCCTTAAGATAGTGCGTTCCATCAATCATGATACGAACCTGAGCATACTTAGCGTTACCAAGACTTAACTCGGGAACTCCTCTACGAATCTGAATAAGACCATCTCTATCTATACCGCCATCTTCGGCGTATCGCACTTCAACGCGGCTTGAGGGAAATGATCTTGGTTTCTCGATTTTGACAATATCATTCGAATCTTTATCGATTTTAAAGTTAGGAGGGCAGATCTTGGATTTATTATTAACGACATCCATTAGCTCTGTTCCGGGAGGACATAATACTTTCATGTATGTCTTTTCATGTGTTCCCATTTGCTTTTGTCTGACGTTTATCAGCTTGTATCCAGCTCTCTCAGCTTCGTGTACAGCTGCTCTCAACCGCTCAGTAGAAATACCCAGATGAGCCTCCGAACCTTGACCGACATCGATATAATACCCAGCATCGATTAACCTTTTGAATTCAGTGAAGATAGCTTTGGATGTTTCTTCTCGAGATTTCGTAGCATCAGAAAGAAGAGAACGACCTTGATGCTCAGATATACCCATTCGATTACATGCACCATTAACAGAATAACCCATGCTTGTCAGCTTAATAAGTTGCGCTCTTCGATTGGCTATGATCTCATTTTTTGCTGCTGTTCTCTGATCACGAAATACATTCGTAGATAGACCAAGATCATGAGCAATCTCGGATTCTGACATGCCAGCTTCTTTTGACTCTTTCACAAAGTCCATGAAATCCTCAGCAGATTGAAAAGGATGCTCACCAGAACCCCATGGATAACGACCACTACGACGTGGCATACCATAATGGGCGAGATATGTTTCGTTATAAAGCTCTTCCATTTAGAATCCCTCCGTTATAGTTTCGTTAATAATACTTTGGACATACTTGATTTGCTCAGCAGCATCATATACTCTCTGAGCAACGAGAGGTTCACCATCCAATTCCTCTCCACTGACAAGTCTTTGAAAATGCGTTCTTGAATAAATACGAAGGTCATACTTGAGTGTCATTGGTTCAATGTGATGAATAAGACACCACAACGTGGCATAGATTACAACCTGAGACAAAGATGTCTTTCTGTCTCCTGTCTTAAGGTCAAACACATAAAGAATACCGTTGAATTCATCGAAGTGAATAGCATCAGCTGTTCCACCAATATCTTCACTAAACATCATTGTGACTTCCGTGTCCATATCATAATCGATACAGTCTTTCACATAAGTTGCAATAATGCCATTCGACTCATCCAACGGCGTCTTCATTCGAATACAGTGCTCTGCAAGTTCGTGAAGTTCGGTTCCTCTCTGAACCGCTCGAGCTGCTAATATCCGTTGTTTGATCTTATCTCTGTCATAATTCAGCCATGTTTTGTCAGAAGGGCTAAATGTTGCATGAAGAAATGTTCTCATACGTATTGTATTCTTCGCATGGAGGAATGCTCTCCCAGACATTATTCTTTTCTGCCAGATGAAGAATATAGAAGAGATTGGATTTGATGGTTTCCCAGTTATCTTTGTGAATTGTGTAACCAAAAGACCATCTTTTTGCCAAATCGAGATAATATTCCTGATTTGGTCTATACGAGGACTTTCCTCTTTGCTTGAACTCAATAAGAATCCAAACATTGTGATACAGCACAACGAAATCCGGAACGCCCTGCAAGTATCTCGCGTCGTTCTTCATAACGATGGCTGTCGGGAACTCGGTAATAATCTCCTTGATTACTTTTCCCTGAATATCCGATTCGACCATGGGATTCTCCTTTCTTTAAAAATGAAGGAGAGACGTAGAGTATCTTCAAAAACAAGGAGGCGAAAAAGAAGACTTCCACATCTCTCCATAATGTGTAATGCCGACGAACCCTATAAATATGTACCCTATGGTACATATTACGGATGGTTCACCGTATAAGCGTATGCGAGAAGATTCCAAATGAAAGCGCGGTCGTGTCTTTCGTCTGTCATACCAGAAATATGCTTCATGAGATGTCTTGTTGCGGAATCAATATACGAATTGAGAGGCAGTCCCTTCTCCCAATTGTGCTCGCCATACTTTTTAGCACCTTCTTCGAAATGAATAGCCACTTCAAGCATATATTCGGCGATATCGCTAAGGGTAACATCTTCGAAGTTTTTGTTTTTACAATATGCAATAAAATTGTGGATAGCGTTTGTTGTAAATGGATCTTGGCGGTTCGATTCGGAATCCAGCATATACGATAAATCTAAAATAATAGCGTGAATCCTATCGTCCTTATAAAAAAGATTTGCCATCTCGGAAAGAGGCATCAGATCAAAACGCCCCTTGCCTTCTGCCATGTCGCGCACCGCTCCGGTCTCGAATTCTCTACGCTCTCCAGAATCTTTAATCATTGTTTTCATCCTCCTTTTTATCAGTAATCCAGTTGGAATATGGGAGAAGCTCAATTGTACTGCAGAAATCTCTCCACTCATCGAGTTTATGATTCTTTCTCTGCTCGTACATGTTTCTCAGGTTTTCATAGGACATTGTGACGGTACGAAGTTGATTATACGAAGAAGGAAGAAGTTGAATGATGGAGTACCAATACTTCTTTTTGATATCGGAATTTTCCTCATCCAAATATTTAGTTCTCAAAGTATTGAGATGCCAAACAATATCTTCCAAAGCCCTTTGCACACCAAGGAGCATCTTATCGTGAGAGAAATCATCAATCGTAAATTCTTTGTTTGTAATGGTATGCATCGTAGAGCAGGAATTTGCGGTGGTCCCAACCTTATAAGTGTCAAATTCTTTCCACCAATATAGAGGAGCTTTGATGTTCATTGAAACAAAAATCTGTCTCATGAACTTTCTATGAGAAGGTCCTGCATCGATGAGCTTTCTTGCAAGAGCCTTGTCATTCTCTCCGACAAAGACCCCACTCATAATAACATCGTTATCAAAAGAAGAGCATCCGTCGAAATCACACATGATTTCTTCGCTGTAAATGGTATCACCTTTCTTCCACGAATTCAGTGGATTACGCATTCCCTGCATAGCGGAGTGGATGCCCATTACCTCGTTGATTTCGACTTTAATCATCTTTTCTTCTCCTCGTAAAGATACGGTTTATGGCTGTTCTCATTCACCGGATGACCGAGACATTCATCGCAGGGCTTCTCTGTCTCAGGCTCGTCTTTGTGCTTACACGACGGACAATATACGTCGAAAAATACTTCCTTCTCGTTTTTCATTATGATTGTAATCCTTTCGTTATGAAATTTGCAACTGTTTGGTTGGTAAACATTTTAACATCGATGTAAGGTAATCTTGGGTCATAGAAGTCTTTATTCTTTTTAATTGTCGTGAAGCAACGAGTGGACATATCGGAAAATAATGGTCTTTCTCTTACTGGAACATTAATCACCTCGGAGAACATATCATCGTCTGGATGCATTAATTGTGCGAGTCCAAGAACCGGATACCCTCTTCGTATGATTGACGTCGTATTAACTCCCGGAGGTAAGAAATATGCTTTTGGTCCGATCGCCACAATGAGTGTGAAACGAGGGAGACCAAATGTATTATACAACCTTGAGTAAACATTCTTATAAGACTTAAAATAATTAAAATCTTTAAAGTTTGTAAGATTTATAATCATTTGGTTCTCTGGCAATAGTTCAAAAGAATCCGGAAATTCTCTCTGAATGTCCCATTTGCAAGAATTCGGGACATGAATTCCAATATACTCGGCTTCGAATAAAGAGTGACACTCAATAAGGTCGAACTCCAACGTCGTATTCTCTCGACGTTTGTACATGCTGAATGAACGCTTTGCTCTCAAAATCCTCCTCGTAGCCAATGAATTCTTCCTTCGCTAAGGCTTCTTCATTGAACTTTTCCTTTCTACCAAGAGCTTGCAATATCCCTTGATCGATTTTATACTCTGGAGCTATGAATTCATAATAGTGAAGAACTTTATATGGGCTATTTACTCTGTCAATTCGTCCTTTTGCTTGTTCCATTATCTTGTACGAATAGTTCATACTATAGAATACAATGGTGTCGCATGTAGGACAGTTCCAAGCCTCAGCTCCAGAACCATAATTGACTGCGTAAACCCATTCCTCCTCTGTCGGCACTGGATCGTGTATCTGACCATTACATTGATGATATGGTCTTCCGGCTTTGATTGCCGCATCCTCGATTTCAAACTTCTCCGAGACGAAATTATAGAAGACTATGACTCGTTTGTGCTCTTTGAATATCGGAATCAGCTTCTCAATCTTTGTCTCTTTTATCGGAAGATTCATTCTCATGTAAGCAAACATTGCTGAAATATTCCTAAACGGAGGCATTTCAGGATGTCTAAAACTTCTTCTCGCTTTGAGAATATGGTCTTCTTCCTTGTTATCTATCTCATAAGGTACCACATGAGGAACTCTAATCTTTTCGGATTTGTACTCCATAATAACCATGATGGAGTCTCTCATCTTTTCAAGAATATCCTCTCTTTGATACCCTATGATTTTGGGAAAGTTTGTCATCCGAGACCAGATACAGAAATCCTCGTTCCATGCTGTCTTGTTCTTGACATAGCCATTCGCGATAAACACAGTGGCGTAATCATCCCAGCAGTCTCCGGGTGTGGCAGTAACCAATATCCAATTGTTGGATTTAGCAATGGATATCATTCTCTTCGACCACTTTCCATGACCGGAGACTTTGTGCTCATCGAACAGAAAGAATGCACCTTTAACTTCACTGTACTTCTTGATATTATTCCAAGAGTCAATTGCTTTGGGAAGGGGACATCCCAAAGCCGAGACTTCCCCTTCCCATTCCTTGGAATCTCTCTTTTTGGAGATTGTGATAATATATAAATCTTTATCGGAGTGATTCTTCATGTAATATGACAGAGCCACGACAGATTTACCACTACCACAACCTCCGCAAAGAATGGAACCATTGTGAAGTTTGTTTACAGCATCTTTCTGGTATTGATATAACTCAATCATCGTTTCCGATGGTCGGGTCGGAATTGATCCACTCACGATACATATCGGAGTGAGGAGCCTCCTCGCCGAAGAACTCCTTCAGATATGCACTGCGACCCTTCTTATCGCCGTTGTCCCAGTCTCTGGCAACAATGGACATATCGATCTTGTTGAACCGCATACCATCGAGATTGCCGAGCTCATTCATCTCTGGATCTGCGGAGATCTTGTGCATCATGCTGTCAGCATCGCGGACATACACATCAGCATACTTGCCGACCTTGACCTTCAGGAAGTAGAAATATCCACCGTCCTCGAGAGCCTTGGTCTTGACATCGAATCCGAGGTCATCCTTGAAATATCCGACATCTTCCTCGGGAATGATGACGGCGATATTGGGCATCTGACCCTTCTTGTTGTAACGGTCAGGAGAACCAGACCAATTGTGGAAGAAAAGACGAGCGTTACGAATAGGATAAGAGAATGCCATATCAGTTGTCCTCCTTTCCAGCCTCAAGCTGTTTCTTCATATCGTTGACTTCGGTAAAGTCGGCATCCGGGAATACTTCCTGAAGGAAAGACAGCAGGGCACCGGGATTCTCAAGAAGAGAAGCAATGAACTCATCATGCTCTTCGGAGTCGATGAACTCTTCGACAACTTCCTTCGTCTTCTTGAAGGTATCGCCAACACGAACGCCGTAGCTGGCAATAATGATATCATCGATCATATCGACCATCTCACCGAACACCTCAGCTCTTGCTGCAGTATCGTCTTCGCCGATGCTCTCGATCTTTGTCTGGAGGTTCTGGGCTTCCTTAGGAAGATTGGGATGCTGAGTTCCAAAGCGGATCTTGTCCATCTTGTTCATGTGGAAGCAAAGCGTCTTTGTGACCTGCTGGTCATCCAAATTCGTGAAGGTAATGATTCTGGTAGTCATTGTAATACCTCTTTCTTTAATTAAAAATTTTTTGAAAAAATCTCTAAAAACTTTTTAAAAAATATAATTTTAAATACTTTTTAAGAAAATTTTTAAGAAATTTTTCATGCCAAATTAAGGTTGCAGACCTCGATAATTGCCTTTCTTGTCTGCTTTCTGATGCCCATAAGCTGCTCGATTTGCTTACTATTTTGGGGCGGATCGAACTGAAGTCTCGCATCAACGGCAATATACCGTCGAGCCAAAGCTCTCAAACCGGGTTCAGGAATATACTCTTCGAAAGTATATTCTCCAGAGTCACAGATGGTTTTAATACCAGCCGTATTGAGTTCAACGATGGCGGCATCACAGATGGGCTTAATCTGCTCTTTAAAGAACATATCGGTCCAACCGCAATCCGACATAATCTCATCAACAATCATATCATACACCTCCTCTCTTACGAATCTCTTCGTTTATTTCAGCCAAGCACGGAATATCCGGAATGGTATCGTGTGCCTTACTTACAAACAAGTCCCACGGAATATATTGCTCGATCTTCGCTTTTGCATCAGCGACCAAACCGTCGTAATATTCCATGTCCAAATATTCGAGAAAGTCTTTTTCCAAAGCCTCTTCGAATTCCATGAAGTGTAAGCCTTTTGTTCCACTTATGCTTACTTGCTTTCCATCGTCTCTTAAACATTTCATTTCCTTTCCATATTGCTGCTTAACGCAAACAACATTAACGTTTCTACCACAGAACATGTCACCAATATAGATGACACCTTTCTGGACAGATTTTGTAATCATGTAATCGCTCGGAACAATATCACCGCCAAGCAGAGTCTTGAAGACATAAGGATTCTGAAATGTCAGACCTCTACTTTCCCACTGCCCTGTTGCTGCATTATATGCCAAATATTCGGCTTTGTTGAACAAGCAGAACACTGTATAGAACTCCTCAATTGTAAACCGATATCCATACTTCTTACCAAAATCGACAACTTCCTGATTCAATTCTTCTGTAAAATTAGGAATCTTTATCGAATCTGTCTTAATATGGACAGGATTTACACCTTCTTTGATGAGTTGGTCTTCGAGATTGATCATCATCAATTCACCACGCTTAGCGACAATATTGTCAACATTACGAGGATCTTTGAATCGATTCGGGAACTTTGCGGAAGTGAGTCCATAAACAGCATTTATCGGAACCTTCAGACTCTTCGCAAGTTTCTTGAAAGACATGCCATTCTTTTGCATATAATCCCAGAGTCTGCCTTCAAAGCACGTCTTCAAATATTCCTCATTCTTATTCTTTGAGGCTTTTCGAGAATCGACGAGTTCCTTGAATCTTGCCGTATACTTGGGACCGAATATGTTCAATTCGCATGCCGATGTCGGATGCATCGATTCCACATCATTAACACCGACCATGTAATGAGCGCCGCACATCGCATTGACGTATCCGCCTTCTCCGATTTCTCGACCATGATAACTCGATACGCACTTTCCATTGACTTCCTTGTAAGAATATCCCGGGAACATTTCGTCAAGATGAGTATATATGAATTGTTCCTGAGGATGCATGTCATCGCCAAAGATCAACTGTGCTGTCAGGTCGTTTGTTGAATCGTTGACTGAGAGTCCTGTCAAATATGCAAGAAGTTTACGGGCTTCCCAGTCATCTTGGTTGTATTCGAATACCGCTTCTGATGCTTTAACATCATTCATACAATATCCTCCTACTTCTTCCCAAGCAGATTCTGGGAGATCTTGGTCCCAGTTGTGCGGGCATTCTTGATGGTGAATTCCAAGCTGGACTTCCCACTTTTTCAAAGATTGTTTGTTTGAACAAAAATCCCTTATGTCTGAATATGAAAGCTTCGCTGCCTCCTTACAAACTTTCCTCTTGTCCTGAATGAGTGACTTCGAAACCTGATACAATTCTCTAGGAGATGCCCCCTGCAGAATACGATACATAATTTCATTATCGTATTCTTTATTGTTAAAACCTATTAAATTATAATTTTTCAATAAGTTTTGAATACTTTCAATTGTTGGAAAGAACTCAATGTTACCATCAGGATTACCTTGAATTTTCCATCCAATACAGTTGAAATTTGGGAACACTTCGAAGTCAAAGAACACTATCGGTTTCTCAACGCTACCGTTTACGAGAGGCATATGCTTGACAACTTCAGGAAGAGTTCTTGAGTGGTTGGTTGACTTAGATGCATATGCGAGAAGATCCTCATAATATCCGGACATATCATAAACCATTCCCTTGGCTTTACAGCCTTTCAGAATATAGTCTATGAATTCTATCGTGACTTTATGAGAACCGAACTCTCCTCGCAATCCTTTGCGAATGATGTTTTCAAGATGTCTTGCATCCTTTATCTCGTCAACTTTAACGTCCTCTTTCTTTTCTTTCAAAGGTATTCCACTCGAAATATGAGCTATAGGGAAGTTGTTTCCGAGAGAGAATTTTCTTCTCAAAGACATTTTTCCAGAGAATACCTTCACTTCCACATTGTCGTCAATCAGCGTTGTCAGTAATGTCGGATCACCTTCATAGATATAGTGCAAATGAACTCCCTCACCAGATTTCGAGAATTCTCCATATGTCGGAGGTAATCCGAGTTTACGAATCTTCTCAAAACAAACCCGCTTATCTTTTCCACCGCTCGGTCCTCTGCAGTCGAAGTCAATCACAATATGATTCAACGGAGGTCTGACATAATGAAGCTCTGTGGATATAATGTTCGACAGCGTTGTCGACACTCTATCCCAGCTCATCATTGGTGTTCCATCTTCTTTTGCATACTGTGCAGGACATTCAGCGCATAGAATCGCCAGAGAGGTATCAAATTTGGCTGTGAAGGCGAGGAAATCGCTTGAGGGTTCATCTGGTCCAGTCTGAGTTTCCGCCTCGTAGAGCGAGAATATGGGCTTCCTGAAGGGTTTCTTTTTCCAGACATAATCTACGAATCGAACATCCTTATATCCATTCTCAGATACTTCCTCAATAGTTGTATCCCAAAAGAATTTCAATTGTCTTTCGAAGAGAGATTTGGATATAGCTTTGATAGCGTTTCCATCACAGTATGCCCGATATAAAGAATACTCACTGGAAAGAAGACATTCTCCAGACCTACCCCATTCGATATCTCTATTCCGCTCCACCCAATAACCAAGCTGATTACCAGACCTAACAATTCTTGAAGATCGATAACCATTATAGGCTCTTGGTCCAAGTTCTTTATACACATCGACAAATCGTTTCGCTATGCCCCCAAGCTCGTGAAGCGCTCCGGAATATAGCTCATTGTACTTATCGATGGGAATAAGTTTACCAGTCGGAACGGGGTCGAGACACCTTCTCAAAAGACCAGACATCGAGTCGGTGAGTTTCAAGGCATAATTTGATGCTATAAACAATAAAGTATTCAATCGCAAATAATATGTTCTTGCATACTTATCATTTATACAAATTGGTTCGTGAGAAATAATGTTGTTCAAAGTAACATTTGTTTCAATCTTTGAAAGGTCGCCATCGTGCTGAATAGCTACGAGAGGTCCTTTCTTAAACTGAGCTGTTGCAAATGTTCCATTCGAACTGGCGAGTTCTTCTGCCTTAAAAGAACTACCATAAGGTCCCATTACCTTCTCCAAAATATTGAGGAAAGTAGACTTACCACTACCGGGTTCGCCTTCCAAATATACGAACTTGTCGATCTTACACCCATCGCCAGACAATGCCGCTCCAGCGAGCCACTCGAGCATTGTCCTATCCTCTGGAGAATATAAGACAGACATGAGTCCATCATAATTCGGACATGATTCGGCACAAGAAGAATATGGCATAGTCGTAGTTGCATAGTCCTCTCGTTTCGGAATGTCTCCTTCCCACAATACTTTCTGATTAAACAGAACAGCTTTACTTGCTTCGCACGCTTTGCACAAGGCGTCAATCTTAGCAGGAACCTTACTACTAAGATGTCTTGGATCGAGAACCACGATGCTCTGAGACGGAAACTTTGCTCGTTCTTCTTCCGCCGCCTCGTACAATAATTTGCGGGCGAACTCGTAGAAGTTCTCTCTGCCTTCCCAGAATCCTGTTTCAGCATTGAAAAATGCTACGAATTCCCCGCCTTGAATAACAACGTCTCGGAGTTTGCCAACGTTAAAATCTATCGAAAGTTGATAGACTTCTCCATTGACAGACTTGTTTCCTACCTGACGCTTTTCGATACGTACGAAGTCCGGGCAAGTCAATATAACCGGGTACTCTGTGCATCACGCTGTACCCGGTAGCAAAGATATGTCACAGGAACCCCATCGATCATTCTCGGAGCGAACGAGATACGGAGTTGTCCATTTCCTGTCGGATCGATTTGGAAGAAGAAATATTCTCCCATTTCAGTTTCCTCCAATCCGAGATAGTAGTACCAGTCATTGACCGTCATGGTGTCCATCGAAGAAACGAGTTTTGCATTGAAGTCATTCATCGCCTGCTTCACTTTGAAGACACTTGACTGAAATCTCCGACCGGACAGTCCATCTACCATCTCGATGATTTTGTCTTCATTGCTCGACTCCACGACTTGCGATTCGGTCTCTTTCTTTTCAGTTGCTTTATCGGTTACCTTATCGATAAGTTCATCGACTTTGGACCCACCGACAACGCTTGCAGACGACGCTATACCGGACAAGCGAGATATAGTATCATACGCCTCAGACATCTTACCGATAGATATACGGTATCCAGCAACAAGCGAGAAAATAATACCAGCGATGCAGACAATCATCGGAAGAGTCTTGAGCACACCAGCCCAGAACCCTTTCCAATTTTTATGCTTGAAGTTTGCAACTGCGTCTCTCACGCCTCTGACAAACAGAAATGATGCCGGAATCGTTCCAACGGAAGAGGTAATCCCAGAGACCAAATAGAATCTCTGGGATCGAAATAACCTCTTCAGGAATTCGATAGCATGTGTCATACCTCACCCTCCACGATAGGACGAATATACTTCTGCTTGGCGTGGTCGAAGTATGAGAGGTTGTGCATGCCTACGAAATAAATCCGATAGTCCTTCAGATTACCTGTCAGGCTTGCCCACAGCTGATCGTGCTCGGTTACTTCATTACCCCATCCGTCGACCATAATCCAGTTCATCTCTTCGGGATGATTCCATCCGACTTCGCCACCCCAATCTGTCTGATCGAGATATAGCTGTCTCATGACATCATTCCAAGAAATGCGCTCACCGAGATTGATTCTGCGCTTGAGACCATTCATGATGTTTGTGAATACTTCGTAGGAGTGATATCCACTCCAATCCTGATAACACGGAAGATCTTCGACCCTGATGGAAAATACATCTCTTGCGAGATTCAGCTTCTCGGTATCATTCTCAGAAGCCTCCTGACTCTTCATACCAGCCATGCCGATGACCGAGCCGGCGTTGAGTGCTGTAGCGAGAGCTTTAGCCAGTGCAGAAATACGACCTGCGGAGATAATATAGCTTACGATCTGGAGCGCGGTACCGGCAACGAACATACCGATGCTTACGATGTTCTGAATAAGCTTTCTTCTTTTCTCCTGCTTTGTATCAGGCGGAATCGCACCTTGACGTTTACGCCAAATAAACGCGGTCACGAAACCGGCAATACTCAGAGCCGTACCAGCTACGAGAGCAATGAGAGGCGAATGAAGCTTGCAGAAACTCAGAACGTTACGGAAATCAGTCCTCATAGACTGAAAAAACAGTTTGAACCCTTTGACAACTTTTTCCGCAATAGCGGGAACTTTTACCGTGATATTCATAAATATCCTCCTTACAACGATACTTGTTCTGTCATTTGCAGAACATACATATTACTTGCGAAATCCATGACGACAGCGCATCCAGCGAGACTTGTCCATCCAGCCATATAATCCTCGGCAACCGCAGGGAGGTTCGAATAGGTATACATCTCTCCAATAGACACGGTTCCCTGACTATCCGGATTGCTTATCCGAGCCTGCATCTTCGCCAAAATACCCTCGAGAGTCCTCCTATCTCTCGCGCAAATTTGTCTTACTCCATACGCGTTTGGATAATTCTGGAAAGCTATTGTGCCATAAGAATATGCAGGATAGTTAGAAGTCGGATAGGCTCTACCCGACTGGAATGGTGCGTTGTTTTGCTGTGCTTGTCTTGCCGACGGTGGAACGGGTTGATTATATAGAACCTTTGATACACCAGATTGAAACGTATTGGCTCCGGTAGACGCCATGCCATATACCATATCTTTGAAACACGGAAGAATAACATTCTTCCAAATGTTTATAAAGAATTTCTTTATGGCTGACCAGATTTTGCTTTCTGCTGCTTTCGTCTCAACCTTCTCTTCGACTTTCTGTTCAGCATCCATTGTTTACACCCCGACTCTTCTCAAATATGCGTAATGCATACGCAGAAGACACTTAACAAGTGTCTTGAGAGAAATTAGAAGACCGACAGCGACCCCAATGCACAGAGTCTTCATGGTCGGCAGATGTTCGACAAGCCAATTGTGCAAATCTCTGGATTTTGTTCGAACGCCATCTTCGATTTTTGTTACAACATACTTCACCTTTGCCTTTCCAAAGAACTCCTTCAGCTTTTCTACCAGTTTTTTCATGAAAAAATATCCTCCTATATTTTGAATTTTAAAGGTTCGTTAAATAAAGGGGAACCCGAAGGTTCCCCATATGGAGATTTGATTAAATAGCCATCGGCTTAATGAAACCAAAACATTTGGATACGATTGGTGCGAACTTCTCATACTGGAATATGCATCCGCACAAGAACAGATTGAAGCCAAGTCCCACGATGAGACTCACAACTTTGAGAATGAAATCCCAGTTGATTTTCTTTTTCTTCTTGTCGGAAATAATGCGGTCGTACAGATGCAACTCTTCGCACTTCTGAAGAATATCGTATGATTCGCCAGCATCCTCATTACCTTCGAGGATATTACGAGCATGCTTTTTGTACCATGCGACAAAGTAATCTACCTTCATTTGGAAGCCTCCTATATTTTGAATTTTAAAAGTTCGTTAAATAAAGGGGAGCCCGAAGGCTCCCCATATGGAGATTCAGATTGTGTTTGCATAGCGAGATTCGTTCGCAACAAAATCTTCAGTGTATATAACACCTTCCAGTCCTTCCATTTCCATCGAGGTTTCCTTTGCGCGAATAAGAATCTTGTTGATGACGGTTCTTACAACAAATTCATAACCAACGGCAACCAGAGACGCCGCAAGAAGGATCAGGATTCCGTAAGGGCCAGATGCCGCAAGACCACCGGCATAGGAAATTCCAAACTTGCCTGCAACATATCCAGCAAGTTTACCGAGTCCCCAGCCGGCTCCTGATATATGAATGAAATGCAGGACGTTGGTCAAAACTTTATGGTCATAGAAGAAGGTCCCGATCTTTATAGACTTCTCATGAAGTTTATCGAAGAGTCTCTTGATTCCACGCATCAGATTACAGAAGAATTTCTTGAGACGACTGGTGAAACGGATGAAAATGTTTGTCTTGGTTGCGGGACCATCGTTCTCAGATTCCGAGATAATATTCTTAACGTTGTCAGGAGCAGCTCCGGCAGGCGCGTTGCGAATATCTTCGATGATCGGATTGCAGATTTTCTCGATGATGAGATCTTCTGCTTCGGGATTACCGATGATGGGAGAAATCTGAGGAACAGGCTCGGCGAGATGGCACAGAAGGCTGTGCGCCCACTTGCGGCGGTTGGACTTTCTCGCAAGGCTTGCATCCTTGGCGAGTGCGTTCAGATAATTGTTTCTGAACTCTTCGATGATCTGATTGGTTTCGATGTTGTCTTCCTCGGCGAGGCAGGTCTTGAGTGCGAGCATAGCATCAGCGATGGCGTTGGCGTTGTCTACGATCTTCTGGTAATTAGCTTTCATGGGTTCTTCCTCCATAAATTTAAATTTGTTTGTGAATTGAATATCGTCAAGAATGGAACCTATAATATTTCTGAGTTCCTCTTCCTGATCATCTGTGAAAGTACGTCCATATAATAATGTGTACTCATCTGCAAGCTCCGACAGCGCTTCCTCTTCGATTTCATTCCAATCGTCTGTGCTTATGGATATGCTATCAATGAGGACGCCTATATCAGAGCGTGGGAGATTATCATTCGCATCTCCCGTAATACCGTTGTCCGCAAGGAAATCTCTAAAGTCGTCTTTTGGATCTTTCTCGTTGCATGCATAGTAGAATTTCTCGCACATATCTACAGAACGAAATATTTCTTTTGCGAGTATCTGCAACGCATGCAACGATGTCCCAAAATCGTTCAGGTCTGAGTAGTTAGCCGCATAATCTTCCAGAACCCAATCCTGTAATATCTGAGGAACATCCAGAATAACAGCTCTGAACCAAACTTTACTAAGCAGTCGAGTTAATTCGTTTTGTTCCTCATAACCCTCTATCTCAGATACGAATTGGAAAGTTTCTGGAAGATTGTCAACATCGAATGCCCACATGATGTTAATCCTTCACGAGCAGATATAAAAGTTTCTCAATCAGAAGGTACATCTTATAACTGTCCATATACTTGATAGATATGATTCTGTATCCATCGCTGTCAAACACACCTATGCAGCGTTTTCTTTTCTTAATTGTCAGATTGACAAACCGAGCTTTTGTTTGCGTATCGTCATAGATGAATTTCCTCAAGTCGGTAATAGTGTAGATTTCTTTCATTTCAGCTCCTCCTTCAACTCGGATAGCAATTTCTCAATTTTCTTATTAGCGTCCTCGAGATCGATTACGAGTTTTACGCAGTCGAGATACACAGCAATTGAAATGGAACATACACCAATCTCGCAAACGATACCAGCAACAATTGCGATCGTCCACGAGAAGGCGAATCCGAGAGCAACGAGAACAAACGGAAGGAAGAAACCGATGACGAGTACAGCAATGATCACGAAAAATTTAATATTTGTTTTCATGATAATGCCTCCTTTAAATCATAAGAATAAACAGCAGAATACATCCAAGACCGCCAAACACGAGGAAAATCGTGATGAGTCCAAGTATGAAATATACGAGGAACTTTGCGAATCCGAAGAGTGTTCTGGCGCTTGCCCACAGGGATATAGCCATGATCGTGCAGAAAACGAAGAAACAGATTGTTAATGCGATAAACATTTACTTATCCTCCTTATTGTTAAGTCTTGCAGATCTGAGATCGAGAAAAAGTTCTGCGATTTGCGAATCCTTCAATGTGTTATCCATACGAGCCATACGCAATCTTTTTTCAAGTGCATAAATATTGCATTTGTAATGTGCGCTTTTGAAGATATAGAACGCGAGAGCAACGAAGATGCATGCAAGGCTGAGGAAGAACACGAGCGGAATATGCTTGACGAATCCGATGACGGTCATGCCGAATGCGAAAGCGATGAGAATGGTGATGAATGCGCGATATGCGATTTTCATAATTATAATCCTCCTTAGATTTTTACAATAGTATCAATACAACCATCTTTGAATTTAGTCAAAACAACTTTACTGTCTTTGGATTCTTTGCAAGCGTTGATAAAGTTTCCATCGGGCCACTCGTTCATGTCGTACGATACGGAAAATGATTTTCTTTTTGTCGTCAGCAGGAATTTCCAGAAGTCCAAGCGATCGTTAAACTTTTTGCAATACATGATCGAAAGCCTCCTAAAAAAGGGGAATCCGAAGATTCCCCAATAATTTTTCTCATGCTCGTCTAAAACTACGGTAGCACATATGGTCGTATACGATGCGGTCGATGTTCTCAGCAGTTTTATAATACTGCCGACCGATGATCTCAATCTTTGCGAGAATTTTCTCATTTTCGTCCAAAACGAAAACATTGGATTCGAATTTGAGTATCGGGAAATGCTCATAATCCGCGACACCCATGTCGGTTTCTTCAAGCCAACCCGCAAGATCGAGAGTGTTTGTAAATCTGATTTTGTTTTGATCGAGCTTCATAACGAAACTCCTTTCTGCGCAGTGCGCCGTGAATGTAAGATATATGCGTGTATAAACATATATCTCCATAATGTAGTTTGCAATTTTGGCGAACTCCTTAATATAATCGCACGCCACGCGATATTAGAGAATAGTAGCAAACTGATACTATTCTCCATTATGTGTATTGTAAAAAGGGCGAAGTCCAAATATATTTGAGGGGACTTTGCGTCCCCTCGTTAGTCACTCTCCGTTGTAGGGATTGTCATCATCCTTGAAGACAGTGAGCTTTACAACGTCCTTGTCCTTGGCAATGTCTTTATCGGGCTCGTCAGCAACTATATCGACGATCTTCCCTTCTTTATCTACCACAATGCCACCGTCAACGCTCTTCTCGCTTTTCGTAAACACGACGCCGATCCAAGTGCCGAGACATACGTCAATAGCCGAGATAGAAGCACAAACCTCGGGAACCCACGTCCAGCCCCAAATACCACCGAGAGAGGTAAACATGACTACAAGAGCCGGGAGACCAACAAGGCATGCCCACTTCAAGATGGAATACGCAATCTTACGGAAATCGTTCATAGAGTTTCTCCTTGCATAAAATACATTTAGTCCAACTCCTCCAGTATTTGTTCGCCATTATCTTTGAGGATTCTGGCAATATTTGGTGGAGGATTTGTACTCTGAGTGGATAGATCGTTCACTTTATCTTTCTGTTTCTTGAAAAGATATGTAAACGGTTTGTAAGCTTTCTTGAAAGAGTATCTGCTTTGAGACGCATTGAGAATGTTAATTTCAATCTGTGTACAAGGAACCCAATCATCGATACCATGTACGTGTGATACGACATGGTATCTTCTCGCGAGCTGTATAGGCTTATCAATGTTTGTTCCGATAAAACCTTTGTCGACAGCGTTGATTTCAAGAGTCTCTGCCGACATAATCAGTTTCTTGAAATATGCCGGACCATAGGCTCTCAGCTGTGTACGTGTCGCAGAGCTCCATTGCTTCTGTCCGATTTTACGACCATACTTCTCAACTCCTTCTTTCCATACAATGAAAGGAGGTTCGAGATAGAATGTAATGCCGCCTTTGAATTCGGCATCGGTGGCAACGACAACCTCACCGCTCTCATTCTTAACGCCATCATACTTGATGAGTTTAATATACCTACTATCCCTATCGGGAGGATTATCGGGGTCAAGAGGCTGAACATTATCTTGGTTCATATCAGTAGAATATGGTGTAACGTAGCATACAGGACTTGTATCCCATACCTCGTTTTGTTCGCCAGAATCCATGATAGTCGTAATAACATATGCTGAATTATCAGGATTCAGAGATATGCTACCAGTCTCTTGGTCTTTGGTATACATGGTTCCATGCGATGAGACAGATTTTCCGATTGGCAGAAATACCGTTGGGACTTCTTTGAAATCGAGCTGTCGAGAATATCCAATAAGGTTCTCTTCAAGGCGAATCTCTTGACTGTCGTCAATGGGAACAACCTCTCCATAAATATGGATTTCGTTCGTCTCCTCGTCGACTACGATATTCGCTTCACATTTCTCGGCAAGTTCATTCTTGAACCAATCAGCACAGGTTGTGAGAGATGTCTGATTTCTTGTGATATAGACTCCCTCATTCTCTGTCTCGTCTGTAACTTTCACATCGATACCGTATGGATTCTGACGAGCATGACATTCCGCAATCTTGAATACTCCGGGAGCGTAGGTTTCCGAAATATCCTTTGGTGTTTCAAATGTCCCACCATTGCCTTCTGTATTAGCTCTCATTTGCCAGTTATGTGTATTGATGACAAACTGAGCACAAACTGCTGGAGAAGAATTCTTATCGAATTTACCAGTTCGGAACACTTCTTTCTTCCGTTTAGCATTCTCGTTGAAGTCATCAGTGCGAACATACTTGGGATAGGTATTGAGATATCTACTGAAATATGTCCATTCAAGCCAACCAAGACCACCCTTGCAGGTAATCTCATTTGAAAGGTTATAGGCGCTTACCGCACTGACGACTTTGCCATTGAATTTTATCTTTCTTGCTCCATTATTGACAGTTTCGTATACTCTGATAATACCATTGAAAGGGGTTATTTTGGAATACAAAGGATGCTGTTTATGGATTGTGAATTTGAAAGAAGAAGCGTCATTAACGCTCAAAGTAAGAGTCGCGGCAGATATAACTCTGCCTTCTGAAGCAGAATCTGGATTGTAAATAAGGTCCTCATTGTTGTCATTATCGACCCAAAATACTTCGTAATAGATCATAATTTTCCCTTTCTAAAACTTAAAATATTTTCTAAAAACTTTTAAAATTTATAAAAAATAAAAAGTTTTAGAGAATTTTTACAAAATTATTCGAACCTATCTCTATGTCTTGTATATGCTACAAGAGCGTCTACGGCAGCCGAAACACAGTCAATTTTCTGATCTCTACGCTGCTTAAACAGTTTCCTATTACCATTGGTATCTTCCCAAACGCATGCATTTCCCATTGTAAAAGATATGATTTTCTTATGAAAACATAGAGCACGATCATGTGCAAGAGCTTTCAATTGACCAAGAGGAACCGATTCTGTTCTTGCTCCTTGAATCACTTTTTCAATTCGAGAATGTCCAAAAGACCGCTCCCATCTTTGTACAAATAACTCTGCGTTATAAGGATCGTAACCAAAAGCTTCAGGATAATATTGATTCTCTGTCATATACTGCAGTACCAGATCGAACACTTCATCGGGTTTCAGTATTTTATCATTCATCACGATGAGGCTTCCTTCCGCTATGAATTCGTCGTATTTCGCTCTTTGCGCCACATCCAATTGGTCAAGTGTCGACTGCGTTATGAAGCACAATGTATCGAGACCAACCACATTATTTGCGCCGGGAAATAGAAAATCCACTGCCCAAAAGTCATCCCCACGGGATGCATCCAATCCTACAGCACATACCATTCCAGAATAGCTTGTAGGCATATGAGGTAATGTCTCCTCATATGTAAAGAAGAATGTGATACCCTCCATGGGTATTCCAAATCGCTTTGCGATAATATCGTTTCTCGTAGAAGGAGAATCTTCAGCTAACTGGACATCTCTCTGGATAGCAGAATATTCGATGGTATAACCAAGATTTGGATTTGATTTCAACCATGTCTCAGGTTTACCAACTTCCGAAATATCATCTTGGCAATACCACCAAATCGATACTTCTGGGTTGAATATCTTTCCATTGAGAATATCATCGAGATACATTTTGATAGTATCTCCCGGTCCATTTCGTATGGTTCCCTCGGACGACGCCGCTATAATAAGATACTCTGGATTCTTCGAACAACCCTGCTCGATTGCGTTAATGGGGTCTTCCCGAATCGGGTTGGAAAGCCACTCGTCAACCGTCGCAAGATCTCCTCTGAATCCCTGAACTTTATTAATTCCCATGGGTCTGAACTCCATATAGGAGTTATTTATAAAGTTGCGAATACCTTTTCCAGATTTGGCAATCGTTCTTCTCCTTGCCCTGCTGTTCGATGCATACTGCGAACCGTCGGCAAAGAATTTCATGAGAGGTCCCTTTGCAATAGATATGGATGTAACGAAAGGACTCATTGTCTCCCATGCCAATGCCTCTGTCGGAGCGAGGACAAGCTGATGTGTCGTCTTATCCAGCATAGTCAGTTCGTAAGCATGCATGTCGTACAGATACATTGTCTTAGCATTACCTCGACTAACTATGATATATTGCTTCTTTGTTAGTTTACGAAACTCCTTCTTTGTTACGATACGTCCACCTGGACGTGATACAAATGGTACATACTCTTCTTTCTCAACGAGAACGTACCAACCGAGCGCGTCCTCAGCCCACAGCTTAAACGATTCCAATATGGTCATGTCTCCGCCGTTGGTGAGGACGAGCTCGTTTTCGCAAAATTCAATCCATCCTTCTACTGCGTCGTTATCGAAGTAATAATCTGGAGAGTCAATGAGAAACTGGATTCTATCCATTTGTCGTAATACTTTCTGACAAACGGGAATGATTCCAGCGTTTACTTTCTCTCTCCATTCTGCAAAATACTTCGGAACTGCGGTATTTGATGGTATCATTTTGATTTTCCACCACTAACAGGACGGTTTCCGAGAGCGCTCATATTCACAGTGTTCCCGTACTTTGCCTGTTTCCTTTTCTGGTTCATTGCTTTGAATTTCTTACCGATTCCCTGTGTGTTTCCTCCAAAAGCATTGACGAGGCCGATCACGCCGCCAACTGTCCCAACAATGGCACCGATAGTCTGGACAGCTGTCATTATGTTCTCTATCTTCGCTGTTCTCAGTTTCTGAGCCTGTGTTGCCGCATAGGTCTCTTCTTCTTCGCTCAGCTTACGATAGTCGGACTCCAGTTTCATTCTTTCGACTTTGTCTTTTAGAGTCCATGTTTCAAGAGAACGAGCATCAGAAGAGCGTTGCATGCCTCTTGCGATTCCGCCAGCTTTGCCACCCTTCAAATCTGCTTTGTTGATGACACCCCAACGCATTCCTCGTACACCGTAATGCTTGATATCAGAACTCTTTTCGCGTTCAAAAGCTTCATAAAAAATTGTCATATAAGCCTCCTTTTAATACCTTGTGTAAGTATTTCCAGACTTATAATAGCTTCCGAATTTCCTATTTTTCATCTTATGAAAAGCATAGCTGACTTTTGGAGGAATATTTTCTGGATGCCCTCCAAGCATTTGAACAAGTCCGAGAACCCCCGCTATACTTCCGGCAAGACCTCCGACCAAGAAAACGGTCGATATGATTTTGTCCATTGGACTGGTGCGAACTTTCTTAGCCTTAGCAGCAGCATACTTTCTGTCTTCCTCGTTGATTCTATAAGAATCATTCTCGGTATTAGCGGCTGTTCTTTCGCCAACCGGTTCTTTTTCATTGGTAACGCCCCAGCGCATGCCTTTAACGCCGTGATGTTTAATATCAGAACTCTTTTCGCGTTCAAAAGCCTCGTAAAAATTATTCATATTATTTCCCCTTTCCAGCGAGTCTTTTGTTCGCCTCGTTAGCAATCATAGCGGACATATAAACGACCGCGCAGGAATCTCTTGCTCTTTTGTATGCGTTAAGAATTGTATCTCCGTTTCGCTGATTCTCGGGAGTTTCGGACAGAAGGGACTCAAATGTCCTGTTCATAAAAGTGCTGAAATCCAAATCGAGTATTTTTTGTGGATCTGTTTCTCCAAAGCGCTCCAGTGCTTTTCTTGACAATTCGACAGCCTTCTTATTTGCTCCTTTCGGATCTTTCGCCATAGCAAAGTCATGACGCATCATTCTCCGATTTGTTTGGGGATCGGTATAAAACTGTGTTCTTACACCCCAGCGCATACCTCGAACACCATAATGCTTGATGTCAGTAGATCTATTTTTTTCGAAGGCTTCGTAAAAATTCGCCATATTATCTCTTACCTCCTTTTATAAAGTTTTTCAAAGCAGCACCTTCTTTGGTAAGGACACTATCCGGAGAATTTCTTCTCTTATAATCCCCAGCAATGCTTGCTGCCCCAATAGCTGTCAGAACAGCTCCAATGCCCCCAAGAACCAGAGCTCTTTTTCTAATCGATTGACTTCTCTTTTTTACAGCATCTGGCGATGCAGATTCAATAGCAGAGCGTCTGGTCGCTTTCTCGGCGAGTCTTTTGTTAGCTTCTTCTGTGATTTTAGCAGCCATATAGACGCTTGCGCAGACATTCATTGCTTTTTTGTAAGCGTCGACTGCTGTTTTTTCATTAACCTGATCTTTTGGAGTTTCACTTACTATGGCCATAAATGTCCTATTCATGAAAGTGCTGAAATCTTCATTGAGTATTTTCTGTGGATCTGTTTCACCAAAAGCTTCAAGCGCTTTTCTTGACAATTCAACAGCCTTTTTGTTTGCTTTCTTCGGATCTTTTGCCATTGAAAATTCGTGGCGCATTTTGTTTAGATTTGTTTGAGGATCGGTATAAAACTGTGTCCTCACACCCCAACGCATTCCTTTGACGCCGTAATGCTCAAGATAAGCCTGTCTCTGATTGTCGAAATTCGTCATAAAGTCAGCCATCATATCTCTCCTTTCCTGTAAATAATTTTAAATCTGAACGAAAATTCAACGTTTTTCCATTTCGCTCTTGCGGAGTTAGACATGATAATCTGCGCAGTTGATACATTGCCGTCAGCGGGAGGACATCTGAAAGAATAGAGGGTCTGTCTGCCGCCACTGATTGGAAGATACTGTATTGTTCTCGTCACTCCAGCAGCTCTTGTATTCCAGACAACCTCGATGTTCTTTGCAGGAGCGACGCCTTTCGTAATCTTGAAGTCGATTATATCGATTTCCGGAGTATAGGGTTTTGTCGCCTTGTCAAGAACAACATTCGGAACATCGAGAACTGTGACACCGTTTTCTGTGTAACAGCGCCATTCATATATGGGAGAACCACTCTGATAGATCTCCTCGAAGTCAAGAATATCCCAAATCATTTCATTGGCTGTATTATCGGAAGAATATACACATGTTTTGTACGGGTCGAGTTTACAATAGAATGTTATAGTCGACCAGTATTGATCCGAGATGGCTTCCTTGACTGTGCATCTTCCAGTATAATAAAACATTGGATCATCATCCAATATCATTTTGATTTTCTTACCATGAATCCAGTTTGAAATGTTCGATATTCCGCCAGACCAATTGTCTTTTCGCTGTCTGTAGAACTGGGCTTCGAATTCTCTATCCTTGAACAAAGGGTAACCAGTCAAAGCTTCTGTCAGGTCAATCCCATCGCCGTCAATAGCCTCGACCTCGACCCTCTGTTCTTTCACTTCTGGGTAGGGGACTACCGGACGTTTTGCCGGTATAAGTCCCCAATCGTTGAATGTGTGCTTTTGGTTCGCACCAAATGTGATCACGCCATCTTTCAAAGAGGGAACCACATTTCCAATTACAAAAGTAATTCCAAATTTCATAGTACCCTCCTTATATTATTGAGCAAGTTCTCCGAGAGCACGATTCGCAATATCCCCGAACATGTTACCCTGAAGATATACTTTGTAATACGGACTCTGTTTGGCTTGCGCTAAGGTAGCCGCGTTTACTCTATCCTTATCAATGACTCCACTTTCCCTTACTGCATCTTTTATCTCCGGAATCATTCCTTCTATGTCGTTGACCAATTGCTTTTTGGAGATGTCACCAAGGGCTTTATCGTCGAGCCAACCATATTTAGAATCGAAGTATGCTGCATTATCAATCGAATCGAGAGCGGACTGAATTCCGGCATTGGGAGCTTCAATCTTCTTTTTGAAAGAATCCGGATATTTATCTTTGAACTTTTTTATAGTGTTAGCGGCATGCTTGCTAATAACCGGATTTGGGTCGTTAAGGTTTTTCTTTTCTTGCTCAAGCGCTTTAATGTCCTCTTCATCCCATCCAGTCGTATCTATTTCGTCAAGATTGGATCCTGAACCCATCATCTGCTTAATGGCATTCAACCCATTAACCCATCCCAAAGCAATATTCGGAAGTGCCTCTCCAATTGATTGGAATAGACCGCCGAAGAAACCGCTTACAGCTCCTCCGACTTTTTCTTTAATAGTTTCCTCCTTCGGAATAGCGTTCTGAATCGTCTTATTAATTGCAGACGTCTGAGACTGAGAACCAGATGCACCAACGTTAACGCTCGCTGTATTGATACCGACATTAGCTCCAGCAACTGCACCAGAAGGAATGGACACACTGCCAGCTCCAATGGTAATATCTCCGCCAGCAATAATCAGCGTTCCAGCGATTCCGCCGACAGCCGCAGCGAGCTTCTGAATTCTCGGGAGAGCCGACTCGATAGCATCGAGGAACTTACTCAGATTAGATTTGAAGGTCTTGAAGTTAATATCCCCAATCGCTCTAAATGCATCAACGAGATCGTTAATACCATCAGCCAAATCTTCGGTCGCACTCATGAATTTCGCGGAAGCATCAGATAATATCCAAACGACACCGGCAATTGCTGCGAGTGCGGCTATACCCGCCCATATAGCGACAGCACCGATGCCCATTGTAGCAGTTTGAAGAACTCCAAGAACAACAGCAATGGCGGCTATGGCGAGAACCAATAGAACGAGAGATCCGACCATTCCGATGAGTTTGCCTCCATCGCCAGAAGTCATCAAACCAGCGAGTGCCGATGTCAAATAAGACAGAATTCCGATTATGACAATAACAGACAAAAGCGTGAGCATCATTCTCCCAAATCCGCCGCTTGCGCTCTTTGCTATTTTGGAAATAGCAAAATATATCGCTATAACGGTTGCAGCCACGATCGCCATTGCAATTGCCGCACTTATTATATCTCCCGTAGAGTAGGAAGCTATAAGAGCAAGCTCCCCCATAAGGATGGCAATAGAAAATATTAATATACTTAATGCGCCTATAGACAACGCTGTTTTGAATATATTGTTCTTATTTACTATCTTTCCAGAGATAAGAGAAATGAGAGCATATATTCCAACAAGGACGCCTCCTATAGCAGCGAATAACCCAAATGCTTTCCAAAGATTTAGGTAAGCATCTTCCGCTTGTCCGATATATTCCGCAACGGATATTATTCTTTTAATCAAGATGGACACAGCGCCAAGCATTAAAGCGAAGCCGATAATCGCTGTTGCTTGAGAGAATATGTTCACGGAAAGACCTTTAAGATTGATTCCTTTCGAAGAGCTAAACGCTTTCTCCAATTTAACAAGCAAAATATAAAGTCCAAGAAGAATCGCTCCGATAGCGGAAAAACCTTGAAGAATGGCATTGCTATCAAGTTCTCCGACGATTTTAATAGCCGATGCGATCGTCTTAATCGTCCTACCGAGAATATAGACAAATACTCCCATCCATATCAGTCTTCGTGAATCACCCTTTGTAAGGAATGACGTTCCTTGAGACAGCGTCATTTTCTTTATAAGTTCAAGAAAAACAAGCAAAGCACCCATTACGACAAGAAGACCGACGATTCCAAGAGTATATTTTACGGGATCTTCAGAGAGACTCGCCATTTGCATAATGAGTTCTCCAGCCCCCTGAACATACTTAAAAACGGCAGCAATAATGGCTGCGGTAGCCAACATGCGTTTCGCTGTCTCGTCTCCCAACCGAAGAACAAGTGAGAAATCTTTTTTCTTGAACAGCGTCTTAAGGGCTTCCGCCATTTTGCTCATGTCGCTGTTTGCTTGTCTCGCATTTATTTCGGCTATCGTTGCTCTTGTCGATAGAACAACCATGAGTGGGATGATAGCGGCAATAATCCAAGCCATATATTTTAATACGGTGCCTATTGAACCCAATATGCCAAGAATTATATCAAGGTCTATCCCACCCGTCTTCAATATATAGATCAAGCCGACAATGCCTATAAAAACAAGAGCGATTAATCCGATTATAGGAACGAGTTCCTGCATAGCATATGCACAATCAGCCATCGATCGGAAAGCGTTGCTCAGAAGTCCAAGAACGATTGATAGGATCAATATCTTCCCCAGAGACTTCCACATCTTTCCAACATCAATGTTTGACAAGATCTCTATGGCTATGACGATTCCAAGAACAGATCCGATAATCGACCAAAAAGGATTCGCGATATCACTGAAATAATCCGCTATCTTGGCTATCTCTTTCAAGACACTCTGAAACAGCTTCAGCCGGACTTTCATTTTGATTACTGTCCAAATAATACTCAAGAAATTAGAGAGCCCTTCTCCAGAAAATATCTTTGCAACAGCTTTTATAACTTCTTGAATTGAGGTTATAATTCCTTTTAGATTTATTTCTCCAAGTGCATCGCCAATGCTTGTCAAGAAATTTTTAATAAATCCGAATATTCCACTCCCTTCCTCGCTTGTCTTTGAAAATGCGCTTCCGTTTAGAAGAGTCGCTATAGCATCGAATATTCCGGAATTTATTATAAGATCTACAAAGTTCTCAAGTTTGCCAACAAGAGTGTCTACGAAGTTCCAAATTTTTGGTCCAAACTTTGACAAAAGACTCCATAAAGCTTCAAAGATTGGCTTTAATGCTTGATTCCATATTTTTTTAGATATCCCAAACAATCTTTGGAATATTAAAAAGAGTTTACTAAAGAATCCATTTCCGGAATCGATCTTGTTTTTTCCAGCAAGCAGACCTGTAAACCACTCTATCTTCTTAGCAAGTTCTGCGAGACTTGCTCCGAGATTGTTTGTATTCGGAATCACAATATGGAAGAGTTTAGAGACAGACTTGGCGATATTCTTTATAACATCCCAAATATTGAAAAGAATTCCTTCTATCGCATCTCGTCCGCCAGCTTTTGCGAAATTCTCAGCCTGCTTCTTAACAGACTCGACGACGCTATCGATATCGCCGGTAACCTGCAGCATCAGCTTAGTCCACATCTTGGTAGCTACCGTAGTATCTCCAAAGAAGGATCTAAATATCTGAGCCCAACCAGTACCAACCGACTCGACAGCGGCATCCATGAACTGAGAAAATGTTCTTACCTTCTGAGATTCTCCGAAGGCGGTCTTAGCCATGTTAATGATTTCATCAGAGAAACCTTGAGCCTTAAGTTTCGCCTCGTCATATTTTGTCCCAAAGTTGGCAAGAATATCCATAGCCTTGAGCATGACGCTACTTGTGAGCCAGTCATCGGCAAGACTATCTCGGAAATTCTGGTCTGTTGCTTCTTCATCGTAAGGATTCGACAATTCATCCCAATTGGGAGCATCTTTGCCGAGACTCTTTGCCGTCTCAATAAACAACTTCTTAGGAAGCATACCGCCAATCTGAGAGAACTGTTCAATCGAACGCCACTGGTAGTATTGCATCTTTCCAGCCAAGAGGGCTTGGTTCATCATGTAAGCGGCAGAGGCATAATCGTATGCACCCTTGCCCATAAATGCTGTCCACGATGCAATACCCTTGGCCATAGTGGCGGAATCCTCGACAGTGAGACCTGCGTTGACAAAGCCGGTGAAGCTTCTCTGCATGTCTCTGAATTTATAGATAGTCAAATCGGCATAACTGTTCAAATCATCGAGAGCGTCAGTTATAGCCTGAATGTGGTCAGCTCCACCGATGTTATCGAACCATTGTGCCGAGTTCTGAACAATCGCTTGAAACTCCGTCAACTGGTCTGTGTACTCACTAAGACCCTCCATCAACGGAGCATATGTGAATTTATTTATAACGGATTGCAGTCTATCAAATGTTCTTGTAATGGTTCTATCAACCAAGTTGATGCCCATTAAAACAATCGATGTAGACTTTATATTCTGCCACGCCGTCCTCTTTTGCTCATCATTGAATTTCGAGAGGACCCTTCGCGAACGAGCCATCCGTTTATTATACTCATTACTTGAATCGGACGTCCACCCGCTTTCTGCGGCGCTCGCGACGTAGTATTCGTCTGTCATGAATTAGGGTCTCCCTTCTAATATCATTTTGAATTTCTTTGAGTATAGGAGATACAAAATCATTACCGGCAACCCAAGTGCCAGCTGTAGACATATGTCCATGACATAGAAATCTTATTACGTCTGGATTATCGTTATAGAAGAAGATTTTGCTTCTCACGATTTTATAATGCCAACCATTCTTGGTTTCTCCTGTATCAACCGGAGTGGCATCTTTCAATCGTTGCAATCCGAGATATCCGTATCTATCAAGATCCACCATTGTTCAGTCTACTCCTATTGATTTCTGCCATTCTTCTATACTGGTCAGAGGACATGGACTTTTTGCCTTTCTTTCCCTTTTGCTTGGAGTCATGTGCTGAATACACCTTAAGGAGATTGGCGAGGCGACTGAAGTGCCATCTTTCACACGCAATGGGTATCCCTCTCTCGAACATAGCATAATAGAATTCCTCTGTTGGAAGAAATCTGGATTTATCACTTTGTCGAGATTGGGGACCCTGAGATGGGCTCTTGCTGGGAGTCGTTTTCTTCGCATATCTGTCGTCGAACATGTACGAGACGATCTTATTTTTATAGAGTCTTTCAATGACTCTTAACTCCTCGTCGGATAGAACTTCGTCTGTCATGCAGGAGATATAAAAGCGAAACATCTCAGGGTCGAGTTTAGCGGTTGAGAAGCACTGCTTATACTCTGCTTCCCATAAAGCCATTGAGAGCAGAGAGTGCTCCAATGTAAGAACTCTCTCTGCCCTATCTGTGAATTTTTGTGTCGCATCGTCAAAAGTAGTTTCAGCAGGAATAACGATGCGTAATGGCATGATGTTACTCCTTATGCTGCAGCAAACAGAGTATTCGGATCCGGGCACTTGGCATCCGTATCGTTAGAACCGTACAGAATCTTGAGACGAGGATCGGTAGCAATATCCGCCAGAGCCACATCGAAGGTGAACTCGCAAGCAGAATATACCTTTCCGTCAGCAGTCAACTGTGCGGGAGAGCCCTCGACGTCGAAACCAAATTCGACAGCATCCGGAGAATCGTCGATGGTCTCATAGGTCATGTCGGACGGGTCGCAAGCGAGACCATACACGACATGGTACCGGTAGCCGGTCAGACCCTTCTCTGCGTTGTTCAGAGTGGTCCGGTAAGCCAGACGGAAGTTCTCACCCATCTGCTCGTGAATATAGACGGTCTTACCACCGACTTCGATCTTCTTATTGCCGAGGCAAGGATTGAACTCCTCGGGATAGGTGTAGCAGTTGATGGTCGCCGCGTAGGAGACAGCACCTCTCATGACTGCGTATTTGATGTTGTCAGCCCACAGAGCTTCGGTCTCACCGCCATCGGGTGCAGTATCAATGGAGGTCATGCCGTTCCAAGCAACTCCAGTCCAGTCCGCTCCCGTATAAAGAACAGCGTGATCTACGCCATTCTCATACTTTCTATCAGTGGCCTGATCAAAAACGAGTTTTGCCATAGTGAAGTTTCCTTTCTCAGAAATATATTGTGAATGTAAATTCGTTAATCCCAGCGACTTGACGAGAAGAAAGCAACCTTGAATGGTTGAAAAGAAGTAGCTTGTCAAATCCCTCATCATAAGGCTCTCTTGTAAGCAGGACCGCCTCATACTTACAGATACCATCATAGACAGTATTGTCAGCATACAGACAATCAGACATAGATACATCGAGCATTATACAAGGATAGCTGGGAATACGAAAACCGGTGGGTGCTCTGAAATATACAGGGTACCCCGTTGCTTCGGTTAACTTCTTTTGTAATCTCTCATGCCGTGAAGCCATTGTATACTCCTCCAAGCGTGAGATTTATACGGGGAGGAGACTCCTCCATACTCGTCACGCACCAATAGCAATCGTGCCATTTCACATAACGAATATTCTGGAGGAGTTCGCTCACCGTAGGACTGAGAGGAACACTGATGACCGTGTTCGAATACAATATGTCGCCGTTCTGAGTTTCGTCAAGCCATCTGCGACGGAATGTGGTGACTTCCCCACAAGTTTCTTTTTCTGTCGCTTGATTGACAAAGACGCCATCTCCTCTGTCAACAGATTTGACGAACCCGATCATTCCGTGAAATCTCATTTTGATTCACCAAGCCTGTCCTCGCCTAAGACAGAGTCTCCGAGGACGAACCTTCAAGAACTGCTCTTCGTCAGGACGATGGCAGACTTCGGAACCAGCAGAGAACCGCACCGACGAGTCTCCAGCAGATACTTGTACTGGTTGTAGTCGATGTCGAAATCATCGAACATGGTGGGAGCGCCGCCACGATTTGCACCCAGCGTGTAGTCGGACAGGTCAAGAGCAACAAACGTGCCGACCGTCGCATACTTACAGGTGACGATTCTGGAAACGCCCATCTCGGCTGCCAGATCAGCCTTGGTATGATACAGACGATGACCCATGGTATCGCGCTTGGTCATCAGAGGAGCCAGATCCTTGTAGTGCATGAAGACGGTGAGGTTACCACTACCGTTGTAATCCTCCATGGCACTATAGAACTGATCGACGATGTTGTCATTGGCGCCGTACTCCTTCTTGATCACATACAGCTCGTCATCCTTCACGATGGGGCGAATGGCATCCTCGGAAATCTTGTCATCCGAACCGGTGTCACGACCATCGGAATACAGAATCGCACGAGCGAGCTCCTCGTCCAGCTTGATGCGCATCGTCTGACGAAGCAGAGCAGCGTAATCGAAGTCGGTGATGTCGAGGATATCATCGCGATCTGCCTTCTGCTTGACGTAGATGGTCTTCGCGGTGGTCTCACGGGTCAGAGACTTGATGATGGCTTCCTTCTTCATCTTGCCCTTGGTGTAACCCAGAGCACGAGAAGTCTCCTGCTGGAGGTCAACGATCATGGTCTTCAGTCTGGTGTTGGGAACCTTCTTAACGCCGTTCAGAACGACGCTTACCCAGTCGTTGTCGGCATCCCAGAGAGAAGGATACTTGCCGTACTTCTCGGGATCCGGGAATGCATAATCCGGCAGCTCGCCGGTAGTTCTGTCAGCCAGACCATAGGTCGCTGCAGCGTGGCACAGAATAGCCTCATCGAGACCATCCATGTCGGAGTGTGCCAGAACAACCTGCCGAAGGGAAGGGGCATTCGTTGCTACGGCTTCGTTGAAAATAGCGCTGGCGTCGAACTTGCGAGCCTTCTTCTGCGCGTTCTGCTCAAAAATGTTAGGCATAATATTACTCCTTTTTATAAATTTATTATTCTTCCTGATCGCTTGCAAGGCTGAGCATGGTCAGAAGTTTCACCTTCGTTGCCTCGTCCTTGGAGTCGATCATTGCAGAAATACTCTGGATGAGATCTTCAGGAACCTGCTCTTTCTTTCCGAGATGGATCATGAACCTGTTCATAAGATTCATTTCATCCTCGGGCAGAGCCGAATAAGCATCAATGAGATCCTGAGCCGATTCGATTCCGTAAGTCTCATTTTCTTCCTCTTCTGCGTGGGAAAGCGACGCCAGATACTGTGCTACGCTCTCGAGTTCCTCATCTGTGAGAGAAGAAAGATCGAGATTGTCAAGATCAACTCCGTCGAAGATACTTGCTTCGTTTGGAATATCCTTATTTTCTTTTTCGTCCTCAGTCTCATCAGAATGCTCGAAGTGAACGCCACTATAAATAATAGCGTCGCTATAGAGTTCCTCCAGAGACATCTCGGAATGGTGCAGGGAAGTATAGTCAACTCGTGCATCGGAGTTCGCTCCGAACATCACAAGAGATACTTCTTTGATCGTTCCATGCATAACTTCCTTACGAGAGTTTTCTGTAAGTTCATTTGCATAGATAGACAAGCTGTCGATATCCCCATGCTCGAGAATCTTGCGGACAGTGTCAGCCTTCGGAGTATCGTTCAGATATCCGTCGATTCTAATGCCGCGCCCTTGCTCGTCAGCGTGGAGAATCGCATTGCCGAGTACGTTATCCGGATCGTCGTGCTGATGCTGCCAGACAAGCGGCACCTTCTGACCGTCCATATCATCGAAAGCGCCTCTTTTGATCGTGCGACCATCCGTGCACTTTCGGTCATAGACCGTTGCCCATCCGGAGAAATCAGGCTGTACGTTAGGCATAATTTACTCCTTTACTGGAAAATATTTGGTACGGAACGAGACGCTCCAGTATCATTTTGATTGAAAATGTTCATGAGTGTTTGTTTTCCGTCTTCTGCTGTCGGCTGTCCCTGTATGGGCTGATCCTGAAGCGGCATGTTCGGATTCATGAGCATGTTTGCCTGCGGTTCATCGGACTTAATGAGCCCAAGCTCTCTACGAACTTCATTGCCCTTGACGATGGCGTTTCTGGACAACTTATCAGACATATCGGCGATTTCTGTCCCCGTAACTCCTGAGAACATACTCTTTGTGGAGACAATTCTTTCCTGAGAAAACATATCCTCACTAATCCACATATACGTAAGACCTTCGGAAATAGCTCTACAGAAAGGCTCCACTGTCTTCGCCTGATAGATTCTGTTGGCGTCTTCTTTCGCTTCTCCGGTGAAGACGCTTCGTGTCAATCCAAGTTCGGCAAAAACTTGTTCTTCGAGATATTTTACCTGATCAACAACATCGATATCGATCGGCTTGTTCGGGAAGGTTATCTTGTCTGTGCTGTCGTGATAGTATATACCGTATTTATTATTCTGCATCTGCTCCTCAAGATTCTCGATTCTCTGTTTCGCCCTTTTTTCCATAAGAGGATTGGAGGTATCATAATCGAGTCCAACAAAAGCATTGATTTTACCACTTGTCGCGGCTGCGGTATAAGCATCCATCTGACTTATTTTAGAAATCAGACGTTTGATACCAGAGGCATTATCATTCATTACCGTGTATAGCGGATTCTCGATGATAGCACACTTCGACTTCTCGACAACTACCGACTCGATAGATTGCTTGGTGTTATTAAACAATTGAACGCAGACGTGCTCCGGATACCAGCCAGATATACTCCCCACTTGAATCTGCTCTGGCTCGTCATCGTCGTTTGTATATGTTGTGACAACAGCGCAACAGCCTTCAGAGCACAGTCTTAGAACAATATCTCGAATAAACTGAGACGGAGATTGATTGATATTAGGTTTATAACGAAGTCTCCGATTTATCATCGAATCAGGAATCTCTTCAATAAAACCTTCCTCGTCAACCTTCACATGCATGAATCTATTGTTGGATACGTCTATTGCGATTCTGTTAAATATAGAACCGACAATAGATTTCTCTGCGGCACCAAGACCGATTGTCGAGAGAGAAGGATAAAACCCACTCGTTCTGATTTCAGTCTTGGTAGGCGATCTGGTGAAAATGGAATACATTCTCTTTGCCATATATTATTCCTCTTTTTAATTTGGAGTAAGCGTTGCCGTTATAGCAGCTCCCGTGCCCCTGACACAGAATTTAAGATATCTCGGGGCATTCAGCGATGCAAGAACAAGAGTAAATCCCTTTTTGTCTTCGTCGACAGTTATCGTGCCGACAGCATCCCCCGAGCCAGTTTTAATATACGACGATTGAGAAAATGTTGTTCCAGTTCCTGTGTAGAGAACCCACGCACTGAATGCGCCGTTATCATCTCCACCCCAAACATCTCCAAGGCAATTGACTGCTCCAGTAACTCGTATCGTCGCTCCGTTCGGGTAAGTAGTTTTATCCACTGGAATCGGAGTTGTATGTCCGATTGTCACATATCCATTTTCTGCCTTTTCAACTCCGGCAGATGTGGAGAGACGAATGTTATCCGCATATCCATGAGTAGATATCAGGTCAACGACTGTTGGCTGAACTTTCTTCACTGTAAGATCATACGATGCGGTAAAGCCACCGTCAACAGTTGTGGCTGTTATAGTTGCAGTTCCTTCGGTCAAAGCTTTCACGAGTCCATTGTTGACGCTTGCCACTGCTGGTTTTGAGCTTGACCATGTCACAGCCTTATTGCTTGCCGTTGCGGGAAGAACTGTCGGAGTAAGAGTTACCTCTCCTCCAACTGTAAGTTCTCCGGAAGAGGCGTTCAGAGTTATCCCGGTAACCGCAATTGTCTGAACTCCTGTAAATATCTCTCTATCATATCCGGCGCCATAGCAAAAACTATAGATTTTTTGCTGAGCTGGGTTAATAACGTTCACGACGAATGCCGTGTCATTTGCCCCACCGCTCGTCTTATTGTATGTCGTGCTTTCTCCAAACTCGATTCCATAATATTCAGGACCGGTATTGGAACCGTACTCGTTATTTCGATTGAAACACATATTCGGAGTTGCCACTCTCCAAACATCATATTCTGTCCCAACATTTCCCTCGATCTTGTTCAGTCGAGCAGCCTTAAAGCAATGGACATGTCCATGCACAGCAGCAAGGATGGTCGCTTTATTCTTGCCAGCAAAGTCGATGGTTGTCCCACCAATAGAAATACTTCCTCCGGTGTGGTACTCATTTACGATGTTCGAAAGCTGATAAACGTTTCCCCAATCAAGAGGATGATGGGATAGAATAATAATAGACCATCCTGTCTTGCGTCCGACACTCAAAAGAGTATATGCAAGCCATTTCTTTTGAGCATCCGAAACATATTCTTTTTCTGTATTTTCCGATGTATTAAGACAAATAACTCTCAGCTTCTTTGCTTCGAAATCTCTCCAGCAATATCCTTGCATTTCATCGCCATATGTGACTTCCTTGTTGTAAGATCCGCAAAAAGAACGCAGTTCATCAACACTAAGAACAGCTCCGTTCTGATCTTTACTGTACTGAAGGCTATCGTGATTTCCAAGAGTTCTGAACTGAGGAATCCCTTCGAAAGCTTCATCGATATCCGCATTGATTTCAGAAAAATGCTCTCTTCCCTCAGCCAATGTCGTCGTCGAACTTCCCTCTGTATAATCCCCCAAATAACAACAGAAGTCGATATTGGGAAGCGCATAAGCAAGAACCTTTGCCGCCATTCCAGCATGAAGGTTTCCGGTTTTTACATTTGCGGCCGTTTCGGACTGATGGGCATCGCTCATGGAAATAAAGGTGATTGTTCCGGGAGTTTGCTTTTCTTTCACTTTTTTGGCGAGAGCCAAGGCTGCATCCTTAATATAGTCCGGAATATCCCCATGCTTAATCCGATCTCCTGAGGTCGAACTTGTGGGAATCGCTCTGATAGCATCACCCATCTCGGAGACATTATAAGTTGTGCTTAGTCCATTCTTTTCTCGAATCGCGACAGCAATGTCACTTACAGACGATTCTTCATAAAGCTTCTTTGTCATTAATATTTCACCTCCGTTCCATCATCAATCGAAGTAATCGGACTCTTTTCTAAGAGTATCGACTGACTCTCGAACAATGCCACAGAAATTACCGTTATTTTAACTCCATCGGTGATAGTATATGAAAAGCCAAGGGCTCCATTAGCGGCAATACCAGCAAACGGGAGACATAAGGTCGCGCCATCCATAAAAACGCTATTCCCGTTAATTTGAACGATGACTTCTTTTTCTGCGAGTAAAGCTGCCGAAACGTCACTATACGTTTTGCCGTCATCGAACTCCAGAGCATACATACCGTTTCCACCGGCTGTTGCATGCATTGTAAATATAACACGTTCTGCTTTCTTGGCTATCTCTGTCTCGTTATCCTGAATCCCCTGCTCTATCTTAATCAATTGAGATGCGTTAAGAACATCTCCGTCATTGAAGCCCTGCTTCACGTATCCCATATTAACTCTCCTTTATTATAAAGTTACTCTTGACCCAATTTCATACTGCCAAGTCTTGCAGTTCCAAGTTTGGCGGTTGTTCCGTGGCTCGGGGGATTCGGATTAATGGTTACATCGTCAAAAGCTTTTCCAAGAGCGTCAAGACATTCGTATAGCGAATATTGAACATCCGACGCATAGACCTTTGTCTTCACCTTATCTTTCACTTTATCCCATGCTCCGAAGTTTCCGCAAACCGAGTCCATCCTGCTCATATCATTGTTCGCCATACGCTCTTATCTCACTTTTCTTTGATATTCAAAAGTAGATGAACAGAGTCATTCTTGTGAAGATTCGAAATGGTAAGAGTATAGCCGCTCGAGTTGCTTCCGGTGATAGAATAATTCGAGAGAGCAGAATTCACATATACTATAAGGTCTGGGACTCTGGGCGTCAAAGAATATCCGGATGCTATCGTGAAGTGAAGAACGAGAGAACCGAAATTGTTGACGTTCACACTTCCGCTACTGGATATGCCTCCAAGTTCCTGAATCCAGCACTTATCAACATTTGTCCCTCCCTTGGAAACAGATACAGAAAATGTTTCGGAGATTTCAGACGTGGCGATGATATTGTACGTGATTCCGCCTTTGACGGTACTCATCACTAACGCAGCGTTAAATCCTGTTTTATCAACAGAATACGATGGTGTTGAACCATCACTCGCTACGCAAACAAACGTAGAGGAGTTTCCAAAAGTGTAATCCGCATCGGCAACAAAATTGTATGCTTTGTCTTTTTCTGTCGTCTGAATATAATCGATATATTCCGTATACTTTTCGCCAAGAACAAGAAGTTTTGCGTTATTTGTCTTAATGGAAATCGTAGCATACGAGTTCTTATCGACAGCGAAAGCGGTAACCGTATATGCGGCTCCTGATACGGCATTAGGAATTGTGACACTGATTCGATTATCCGAAACGATGGCGGATACTGCTCGATCCGAGATATCGATTTCGTCTGCTCCCGGAACCGTCTCTTTGACCGTAACGGTCGAATCGAAGAACCGATATCCAGCCTCTGGTGAGAGTATAAGCGAGATGTTGTCATTCGCTATTTTGACGTTGCCAGACGCGCTTCCACCCAATTCGGAAATGGAATATCCAGCTCCCAACTGCGTTACGCTTGCCTGAGCTTCAACACCGTCGATCCTCGTATTATACGTGGCATCCTCATATATAAACCGAATATTATTGACACCACTTTCGATTTGACCGCTTGCTGTAAGAATAGCCACTGTCAAAGATTCGGGAAGGAGTTCGACTAAGCCCATCTGACCACTGGATATCTGATAAATCGTGGCTCTTGAAACAAGATTAAGTACATCCTGCTCTGTCGAACCAATCAAGATTGTCGTAGAGGACAGTTCGACGGAAAGATTGGAATACGATGTATGTCCTGTCCGAACTTCGACTTTAGCATATTTCGTGACATCGTAATCTCCGTTTCCGATGATTCTCAAAGATGCTGTCGGTTTGTCTATAACATCTGCTGCAGGACGCCAAACGACGCCGAACATCTCGAGTTCTTTTACTTCTTTATATTCGGTGCCATTTATAGTAACATTCACTGGCATACTATCACCTCACGCTAAGACGACCGGTGACTTCGTCGAATGTCACAACGTAACCAGCACCTGTCGCCTCTCTGTATTTCAGATTGTTCGCAGCTTTTCCAAGCGCATCGATAGCTATAGAAAGCTTCGCTCTCAAATCTTTTCCGGGTCTTGTGACTGTGATATCGGCAAGGAGTTTATCCCAGCTTCCATCACTACCGGATAGAACTTGATCCATGTATGTTGCCATTTTGATTCCTCCTTACCAAAGTTTTGTATCTCCGGGACTTCTTGGACCAAGTGGTTCTTGCGGAATGGTCCCGTAATGAATATAGTCGTGTGTCTCTCTTGAGACAGTTATGAGATTATCTGGATCATAAAGCATTGGACTGTTCGTACCATACATTTCATCGGTAACCGGATTAATATGGTGAACAATAATACTTCCGACAATCTCCTTTCCCGGAATGCCGAGGTCAAATCCAAGGTCTCTTGCTATGACTTTCTCTCTGACCCTATCCCATAGTTTTCGATTCCGCATATGGAATCTCTTCCCGGGAGCCCCGGGTAAAATATCAGAAAGTTTCAAATATTCGAGTCTTTCTTTATACGTCTTCATAGACAATAAATCTGTATAGGATTTCATCGTCTATACCTCGACATCGCCTCAAGAGCCGCTTCCGCAACGTTCTTCGAATCGTTCGCCGCCTGAATAGCATCCGCTCTACGACGATTCAATTCGTTGTTCGTGATGAGTCTCTCCTTCTCGAGCTCTTCCATTGTATCACCTTTTTTGCAATAATACAGAACAAGAGACGGCGGAGGGTTATCTGACGCGAGCAACTCGCGAGCTTTCTTCTGCGCCATCGCTATCAGTTCTTGTTCGGCATTATTCTGCATAACGCTCTTTTCCCTGCTCATGGAATCACCTCCTTGGTTCTTGGAATTCGAGAAATGGATTTTTGCCCCCGGATTTTTTTGAGCAGATCGGAAGAGC
>ERZ809207.121-NODE-121-length-51378-cov-12.140873_pt1 | contig 51378 bp, 47 predicted proteins | sample MGYA00520515_ERZ809207 | MGnify/ENA primary metagenome ERZ809207 (study PRJEB31570, sample SAMEA3213009) | Homo sapiens | biome: human-gut; feature: human gut; material: fecal | place: Sweden | collected 2011 ... | reverse complement strand
CGTTTGTCTCCACCCGCGTAGCGGGTGGTTTAAAGCTGGCCGCTGCGCGGCCAGCGGACTAAAGTCTTGAATGTAAAGGCCTTCGGAATTACGAAGGCTTTTTTCATGCCAAAACACCACGCGCCACAAACCCCACCTATGCCAACAAAAAGTTGCACAATTTATTTCCCATGTCTGTACATAGTTTGTTAGACTGACGCAATTACCAGTGCAGCTCGCCGTTCCATTTGTGCTTAAGGAACGCCCCTAATCGCCGGCAATACCTCAATAACCTGCATCAATTTGAACAACATTCCAAAACAACACCCTTGAACACGCTAAATGAACGATATGTTGTCCACCACAAGCCAAATCAGTTTTGGTAACAGCTTGTGCTAGGATACCTAACGTTACATGAGTTCAACTGTGCTCGCGGCCCCAGCAAGCCATAAAGCACAAGGTCGATCAGCATCCGGCCGTAACGGCGGTGCCAGAAACACCACGAGCTCCAATAAAGAAGTCATGCGTCGTTGTTTATTTGTGTTGAGTTAATTCCCTAGTGCAAATAAATAGTAGATTGCATGCCAAAGCGTAGCAGTCTTCCAGCTGTTTGCGTGCGATTCAGTTTTGTACCCGCTTGACTGGGTCGCAAGCAGCCAGCTGGAGACGCGGTCATTTTACGATACACGTCCGCGTCTCCAGCAACTGCGCTTATACATACCTTTCACGGTGGGGCAGAGCCACGTGCTTGTCTAACTGGGCTCAGGGTTTGAATATGGATCGCCTTCGCGCACAAGCGCCCTGGCGAAGCCATACACAAACCTCGTGAGCCACACGTAAGACAGCAAGGGGGTGGTGCTCGTGTGGTATGTGATCCAGGTCATTAACGGTCGCGAAGAAGTAATGCGCGAGCGCATCGAGCGTATGGTGCCAGCTGGTGCCATGCAGGAGCTCTTTTATCCCAAATTTCAAACTGAGATTAAAGTACACGGCGAATGGGTCAACACGACCAAGCCGCTCTTTCCCGGTTATCTTATCTGCGATACGGCAGATCCCCGTACCGTGCAACAGTATCTGCTACGCATGGACGACTTTGCCCGGGTGCTTTCCCAGGACGGTCAGTTTGTGCCGCTGGCAAAAGAAGAGGTTCAGCTTATTGGCGGATTTACGCATAGGGGAGACCGCGTAGTACCCATGAGCGAGGCCCTAAAAGACGGCGACCAGGTCGTAGTTACGGCAGGTCCGCTGCTGGGACACGAAGGCCTTATCAAAACCATTAACAGACGCAAGAGCACTGCTTATTTGGAGCTCGATCTGTGTGGCCGACGCGTAACTACGCGCGTCGGCCTAGCCGTGCTTTCAAACGAGCAGCGCGTCATGCGCAGCATCAAAAAGGCAATCGCCTAGCTGCTGGCGGTCGCCACACAGAACAGGGAGGATCCCCGACCCGGGGAGAAAGTGTTGGAAGAGAAAGTGTCGGATAAAACTCAATATGCAACTGATGCGCCCGTGGGGGCGGCACTGATTGCTCAGGCCATGGGCCGGCGCGAGGGCGTCGGCCGTTACAAGGCCATGCAATCCATCGTGGACTGGGACCGCTCGCGCTTTGTCTACAGGGTTGTGAAGCGAGCCTTCGACATCGTGTTCAGCGGCTGTGTCTTGGCCGTCATCGCCGTACCGAGCCTGGTGCTCGCCGTGGCCATCCGCCTTGAGAGCGAGGGCAACCCGTTCTACAGTCAGATCCGCGTGGGACAGACCCACCGCGACGGCAGCCTGTCCACCTTCCGAATGTGGAAGTTCCGAAGCATGTACAAGGACGCCGACGAGCGCCTCGCCGAGCTCAAGGAGCTAAACGAGATTGCCGGTGCCATGTTCAAGATGAGGGACGACCCGCGCGTAACGAAAATCGGCAAGTTCATCCGCAAGCACTCCATTGATGAGTTCCCGCAGTTCCTGAACGTGTTCCTGGGCCAGATGTCCGTCGTCGGCCCGCGCCCGCCTCTGCCGAACGAGGTGGCGGAGTACACCGAGTACGACCTGCAGCGCCTGGCCGTGAAGCCCGGGATCACCGGCTGGTGGCAGGTGACGGAGCGCAATTCGACCGGGTTCGACGGCATGGTCCGCCGAGACCTGGAGTACATCGCCAACCGGGGCATTTTTACCGACCTCAAGATCGTTGTCCTCACGGTGATCGAGGTCATCACCGGTAAGGGTGCGTGCTAATGCTTCAGGACTATTCTAAATTCGTTGAGCTCAAGCGCGTTCCCGTAATCGATGTTCCGATCACGGGAACCAATATGTCTGAGTGTGTCGAGTTTCTCACTCGCCATATAGATGAGCTACATGGCGAATATATTTGCGTTTCCAATGCTCATACCTCGGTTATGGCCCATGACGACCCTTCCTATTGGGCCTGCCAAGCTGACTCCCTCATGTCCGTTCCCGACGGCAAGCCTTTATCTGTCGTCGGACGTAAAACAATAGAGTCTATGGGGCGTGTAACTGGACCCGATCTGATGCGAGAGATATTCAATATTTCCTTGCAGCAAGGATGGAGCCATTACTTCTACGGTAACGAGCAGAAGAATCTCGACGCTCTCAAAAATTCACTTCAAGAGGAATATCCAGGCCTGGAAATCGCTGGCATGGAGCCTTCGGTTTTCCGACCGCTCTCCGACAGCGAGAAGCGAGACCTTTCGCGACGTATCGCTGATTCGGATGCAGACTTCGCATGGATTGCTCTTGGCGCGCCCCGTCAAGAAGTTCTTATGCACGAGCTCAAGGGAGGGCCACAACCGTTGATGATCGGTGTTGGCGGAGCGTTCAACGTTCTCGCCGGCGTGGTGCCAGAGGCGCCGATGTGGATGCAAAACCTGAGTCTCGAGTGGCTATACAGACTTATTCAAGAGCCGAAGCGGCTTTTCAAACGATACCTCGTAACTAATACGAAATTTCTCTTTTACCAGTTTACAAAAGCCAAACGTAAGGAAGGCAAATAGATGAACGATTCGACCACCTTTAAAGACAAGACCCTGATGATCACGGGCGGCACCGGCTCGTTCGGCAACACCGTGCTCAAGCACTTCATGAACACCGACCTGGCCGAGATCCGCATCTTCTCGCGCGACGAGAAGAAGCAGGACGACATGCGCCACCGCCTGCAGGAGAAGTCCCCGGAGCTCGCCTCCAAGGTCCGCTTCTTCATCGGCGACGTCCGCAACGCCCAGAGCGTGCGCGACGCCATGCACGGCGTGGACTACATCTTCCACGCCGCCGCCCTCAAGCAGGTGCCCTCCTGCGAGTTCTTCCCCATGGAGGCCGTCCGCACCAACGTCATCGGCACGGACAACGTCCTGCACGCCGCCATCGAGGAGGGCGTCGACCGCGTCGTGTGCCTGTCCACCGACAAGGCGGCCTACCCCATCAACGCCATGGGCAAGTCCAAGGCCATGATGGAGTCCATCATCTACGCCAACGCCCGCAACGGCGCCGGCCGCACCACCATCTGCTGCACCCGCTACGGCAACGTCATGTGCTCGCGCGGCAGCGTCATCCCGCTGTTCATCGACCGCATCCGAAAAGGGGAGCCGCTCACGGTCACCGACCCCAACATGACCCGCTTCCTCATGAACCTGGACGAGGCGGTCGACCTGGTGCAGTTCGCCTTCGAGCACGCCAACCCCGGCGACCTGTTCATCCAGAAGGCGCCGGCGTCGACCATCGGCGACCTCGCCGAGGCCGTCCAGGAGGTCTTCGGCCGCGTGGGCACGCAGGTCATCGGCACCCGCCACGGCGAGAAGCTCTTCGAGACCCTCATGACCCGCGAGGAGCGCCTGCGCGCCGAGGACATGGGCGGCTACTACCGCGTCGCCTGCGACTCGCGCGACCTGAACTACGACAAGTTCGTCGTCGACGGCGAGGTGGAGACCCAGGCCGACGAGTCCTACACCTCCCACAACACCGAGAGGCTCGACGTGGCTGGCACCATCGCCAAGATCAAGACCGCCGAGTACGTGCAGCTGGCGCTCGAGGGCCGCGAGCACGAGGCGGTGCAGTAGGGTGCGCGTCCTCGTCACCGGCGCGAAGGGGTTCGTGGGCAGGAACCTCTGCTGCGCCCTCAAGAACATAAGGGACGGCAAGGACCGCCGCGCCAAATACCAGCAACTCCTTCCCCTCGAGGTCATGGAGTACGACCTCGACTCGGCGCCCGCCGAGCTGGAGGACTACTGCTCCCGCGCGGACTTCGTCTTCAACCTGGCCGGCGTCAACCGCCCCAAGGACCAGTCCGAGTTCATGGAGGGCAACTTCGGGTTCGCCTCCACGCTGCTGGACACCTTGGAGCGCCACGGCAACAGATGCCCCGTCATGCTCTCCAGCTCCGCGCAGGCGAGCCTCTCGGGCCGCTTCGAGGGTTCTGTCTACGGCGAGTCCAAGCTGGCGGGGGAGGGCCTGTTCCGGGAGTACTCCGGACGCACGGGCGCCCCGGTGCTCATCTACCGCTTCCCCAACCTCTACGGCAAGTGGTGCCGCCCGCGCTACAACTCCGCCGTCGCCACCTTCTGCGACGCCATCGCCAACGGCCGCCCCTACGCTGTGAACGACCCCTCCGTGGAGCTGGAGCTCCTCTACATCGACGACCTGGTCGGCGAGATGCTGGGCGCCCTGCTGGGGCGTGAGCACCGCTGCGGATACGACGGGCTGGAGCGCGTCGACGGCGACGGGTTCTGCTACGTCCCCGACACCGATGTTAAGACCCTGGGCGAGATCGTCCACCTGCTCGACTGCTTCCGTGACAGCCGCGAGACGCTGTCGGTGCCCGACCTTTCCGAGGGCTCCTTCTCCAAAAAGCTGTGGAGCACGTTCCTGTCCTACTACGAGCCGGGCAACTTCGCCTACGGCCTGAAGCCCAACACGGACGCGCGCGGCTCGTTCACGGAGTTCCTGCGCACGCCCGAGCGCGGCCAGGTCTCGATCAACGTCTCGAGGCCCGGCATCACCAAGGGCAACCACTGGCACATGAGCAAGTGGGAGAGGTTCCTGGTGGTCTCCGGCACCGCGAGCATCAAGCTGAGGAGGGTGGGGGAGGACTCCGATGGAAACCCGTTCCCCGTCGACGAGTACACCGTCTCCGGCCCCGATATGCGCGCCGTGGAGATGATCCCGGGCTACACGCACTCCATCACCAACCTGTCCGACACCGAGGACCTCGTGACGGTCATGTGGGCCAACGAGCCCTTCGACCCCGAGAACCCCGACACCTACTACGAGGAGGTCTAGCCGCATGGGCAAGGACTATTCCGATATCGCATTCGAGGACGACGGCCGCCTGAAGCTGCTCATCATCGTGGGCACCCGCCCCGAGGTCATCCGCCTGTCCGAGGTCATCAAGAAGTGCCGCCGCCACTTCGACTGCCTGCTGGCGCACACCGGCCAGAACTACGACTACACGCTCAACGGCATCTTCTTCCGCGACCTGGAGCTTGCCGACCCGGACGTCTACCTGGACGCCGTGGGCGCCGACCTGGGCGAGACCGTGGGCAACATCATCGCCGCGAGCTACAAGCTGATGGTCCAGGTCAAGCCCGACGCCCTTCTGATCCTGGGCGACACCAACAGCTGCCTGTCCGCCATCGCGGCAAAGCGCCTGCACATCCCCATCTTCCACATGGAGGCGGGCAACCGCTGCAAGGACGAGTGCCTGCCAGAGGAGACCAACCGCCGCATCGTCGACGTGATCTCCGACGTCAACCTGGCCTACTCCGAGCACGCCCGCCGCTACCTGAAGGACACCGGCTGCGCCCCGGAGCGCACCTACGTCACGGGATCTCCCATGGCAGAGGTCCTGCGCGCGAACCTGGGCAAGATCGAGGCGAGTGACGTCCTTACCGAGCTCGGCCTGGAGCCGAAGAAGTACATGCTGCTTTCCGCCCACCGCGAGGAGAACATCGACACCGAGGCGAACTTCACGAGCCTGTTCACCGCTATCAACGCGCTGGCCGAGAAATACGACATGCCGATCCTGTACTCCTGCCACCCGCGCTCCCGCAAGCGCCTGGAGGCCACCGGCTTCGAGCTCGACCCGCGCGTGCGCATGCACGAGCCCATGGGCTTCCACGACTACAACTGCCTGCAGATGAACGCCTTCGCGGTGGTCTCCGACTCCGGCACCCTGCCCGAGGAGTCCAGCTTCTTCGCGAGCGTCGGCCGCCCGTTCCCGGCAGTGTGCATCCGCACCTCCACCGAGCGCCCCGAGGCGCTGGACAAGGCCTGCTTCACCCTCGCCGGCATCTCCGAGAGGGGCCTGCTGCAGGCCGTCCACACGGCCGTCGAGCTCGACGCGGAGGGGTCGCTGCCCGAGGCACCCGTTCCCGACTACGCCGACGAGAACGTGTCCACCAAGGTGGTCAAGATCATCCAGAGCTACACAGGCGTCGTGGACAAGATGGTGTGGAGGAAATCTTAGCCATGGGCGCTGGGTACAGATTGCTTGATGGTATCTCGCGAGCTTATAACAAATTGCTCTTGCTTCCTGCCCTACGACGCTCCTTTGCATCATGCGGTAAAAACGTAACCATCGGTCGTCGTAGCGAAATTCAGGGGATTGAAAATATTTACATGGGACATGATGTATATATTGGCCCAGGAGCAACTTTTCTGACGACCCGTGCGAAGATTCATATCGGCAATTACGTCATGAGCGGCCCTCATCTCACAATTATTACTGGAGACCATCGTACAGATGTTCTTGACCGACCCATGATGACGCTTGATGAGTCGGACAAGCTTCCAGAGAATGACCAAGATGTCGTGATCGGCAATGATGTATGGATTGGCAGCGGCGTAACGATTCTTAAGGGCGTTAGAATTGCCGACCATTGTGTGATTGCTGCCGGTGCGGTAGTGACAAAAGACGTTGGCCCGGAGTTTTCAATCTGGGGGGGGCTTCCAGCTCGCCGTCTAAGCTTTCGGTAAGAGGAAATCAATGACTAAAGGTTATCCGCACGTCCATGCAAAGGTGTTGATGGTCGGACCCGATCTCTCTCTTCACGGCGGAATTGTCTCAGTCGTGAAAGGTTATCTAGACGCAGGTCTCCCTGAGGCATGCGATGCCTTTGAGTACCTGGGGACGGGCATCGGTTCCTCAAAGCTCGGTAAATCCGTCGCATTTTCCCGAGCGTTGATTCGCTATGCGATGATCATGCCATCCTATGACATCATTCATTTACACATTAGCGCCCGTGGCTCCTACAAACGTAAGTCAATTATGGCTCGTATGGCCCATAAAGCAGGCAAGTACGTAATACTCCACGATCACGATGGCGAGTTTAAGAAGGCTTTCGAAGAGGGCGGAGATCCCTACCGTCGTGATGTAAGAAAGACCTTTAGTATCGCCGACCGAGTTGTGGTTCTGTCGGAAGAGTGGCGCGACTACTTTTCAAAAAACGTTTGCGACCTGGAGAAGATTGACGTTGTTCATAACGGTGTCAAAGTTCCAGACCAGCCGTGCTCACCTTGTTCGCGTCAAGACGTCCTTTTTTTAGGACGTCTTGACGCGAACAAGAGCCCTGACGTGCTCTTGCGCGCGTCAAGAGAAATCCTGTCGCGTTTTCCCGGCACCAAGGTCGTATTCGGCGGAGACGGAGAGGTCGAAAAGAATAAATCTCTTGCGGCAGAGCTCGGTATTGCCGACCGCTGCGAGTTCCACGGCTGGGTCGCGGGCACAGAACGCGAAGAGCTCTTTGAGCGTGCCGCGGTGTACTGCCTCCCCTCCAAAAACGAGGGGCTCCCCATGAGCGTTCTTGAAGCCATGGCTAGAGGAATTCCAACTGTCGCCACTCCCGTTGGCGGAATTCCTCAAGTAATTAATGATGGTGTTGATGGGGTTCTGATTCCGGTTGATAACCATCAAGCTCTGGCCGTTGCATTGAGTCATCTTCTCGAATCAAGCGAGCTTAGAAAAGAAATGGGAACTTTGGCCCGAAAAAAGATACTCAGCTCATTCGATATCAATCTACTCTTGAGCGAAATACTCGACATCTACTGCAATGCTACCAGCGGTAATTAGAGGATTAAATTGAATTCAAATAAGTTAACACATGAAGCTGGGCATATTGTTTTTGTTCACCCTTCCCTGATGGGTGGCGGGGCCGAGCGCGTCTCGCTTGCGCTCGCGTCGTACTTCGCTGCTCATGGTATTAGGTTTACCTATCTCCTGACTAAAAGTAACGTTGTTGAATACGATGTTCCCGAAGGAGTCGAGGTGCGTTCTGAGTTTGCAAGCGCTACGCTCAAGCCATTCGACCAAATTAAGCTTATACGACGTTTTATTTCCGAGCGGCCCAACGCTACGGTAATTTCCTTTTTACCTCATCAAAACATGTATACGCTTATCGCGACTATTGGACTTCCAAATAGGGTTATTGTTTCGGTGCGAAACGATCCGAGATATGATTTTCCTGGCAATAAGATCCTCCCATTCATTAGAAACATGTTGTATCGAAGGTCCGATGCAATTGTGTTTCAGACAAAAAGCCAGGCAAGTTTAATGCCGAGATACCTTCAGGCGAATTCAAAAATCATCTTAAATCCAATATCTAGTGAACTTCCTGAACCGTATTCTGGGCTTAGAAGAAAAGCAATCGTCACAGCGGGACGTCTTGAACTTCAAAAAAATCACTCGATGACAATCAGGTCATTTGCGCTGTTTCATAAAAAACACCCTGAATATATTCTTGAAATCTTTGGCAAGGGAAGCCTTCAATCAGAACTAGAAAACCTTGTTCATAGCCTTGACATGGATGATTCAATTAAATTTATGGGCTTTTCTTCTGACGTTCTTATGCACATTAGAACTGCATCGGCTTTTGTAATGTCATCAAAGTTCGAGGGCCTATCTAATTCTATGCTTGAGTCCTTGTGTATGGGGGTTCCAACAATTTGCACCAAATGTGGCGGCGGTGGAGCAGAGGCAGTTATTCGGAATGGCGAGAACGGCATTTTGGTCGATATTGATGACGATCTTGCTGAGAGCGAAGCGTTCAACAGGATCGTCGAAGATCAATCATACTCGAATCGACTGTCTAATAATGCCCTGATGTTAAGGCAGTCCCTTTCTTTAGAAACTATTGGCAATGAATGGGCAAATCTTCTCTTTAAATAGATTCGCCCAAACGTCTCCAATAAGGAAAACAGAATTGCAATATCAGTTAAACCAATACAATCAAAATAGAAGAATCACTGACCTGTTGTTAGCAATAGCAGTGATTTCCGGCCTCATGGTTCCCTTTCTTCGAGATTTGGGGTCATCATACTCGCTTGCTACTGACTGGGAAGTTAACCGCTTTGCATTCAGTACTTCAAACGGACGCTTTGCTTCTTTATTTGATTTGATTCAACAGATCAGCTTTTCGATTCTCTTGTTGCGTGCAATTAGTAAATCACGAAAAGCTAATTGGCTCCTTATATCTTGTTCAGTTTTTGGACTAATAATTTATAGCTTAATGGCCGTAGTCAATAATGCGGGCGACTTAACCAGCGTGCTCTTTGGAAATGTTCCAACCACTGTATTTATCATTCCTCTATTCTACCTATTATCAGAGGATCCAAGAATCGAGCAGTTGATTAAAGAATGGGTCCCGCTGCTATCATTGATTTGTTTTATCGCCTCACTAGCATCAATTATTAAATTTAAATATCTTTGTGGCTTTGGATCTTATATCGGATGGTGTCCTGCGAGGGACTATTTTGCATTTGGCATCAGTTTATATTGGTCAACCGTGGTGCTTAAATCTAATGATGAACACGCCTATTTTATTACGATGGGTATAGGCATCCTGGCCTGCATCACCGCATTAATGCTGGCAACCAGAAGTTGGTTAATCCAACCAATGCTAGTCATGCTTGTTGCAACTTTTATGGCTAAAGGAATTGACAAAGTTTTTAAACGAACAGTAATTGTTATTTTTGCAACTGGAACGGCACTTTTGGCATTGTCGTTGATCTATCCTGAAGTTCTTGATTCGTTTTTAAACAGAATCGGAGAAGATACACGGTCTAACCAATATGATATTTTCTATAGCCAGGTTGAACCGGCATCGCTTATATTCGGCAACGGAATTAGCGCTGGATATAGATATGGCACGAATTCAAATTATCCTTTTTTCGATAATCAAATAATTTATTTGATGTTTCATTTTGGCGTTTTAGCCGTTGTTCCGCTTTTGTACGTACTGTTGCGATGCCTATTTGGTTCTTCCAAAAATAGCCAGTGCAAATTTGTTGCCCTCTTTTATCTCATGGCGATTCTGGGATTATCAACTTACTACTCTTACACAATTAATGTCGGGGTCGTGCTTCTATTTTCATCCTTTGGTTTTGCCCTAAACAACATAGAACCAGAAAGATCTAATCGTATGCGCAATGCGGATGGTGAAAAATAATGGCTTCGAACAAGGCTGCAACCAGTATGTTTTGGGCAATAGGTGAGAGATTTGCCACGCAAGGTACCCTATTTGTTATTTCCCTAATTTTGGCGCGTTTGCTGTCCCCGAGTGATTACGGTACGCTTTCGCTGTTGCTTGTATTTACAAATTTGGCAGACGTGCTCGTCACAAATGGACTTGGCGAAGCGCTGATACAAAAGTCTGATATCAATCAAATTGACTACTCGACAATGTTGTCATGTTCAATTGCATTGTCGAGCATCTTATATGTATTGATATTTTTTTCGGCTCCAAGCATTGCGGACTTCTATGGAAATGCAAATATATGTCTTTATCTAAGGGTTCTGGCATTACGTCTTCCTCTTTCGGCACTGAATGCAATTCAAAAAGCCTATATTGCAAAGAACTTTTTATTTAGATTGCAATTTTCTGCATCGTTCCTCAGCTCCTTGATCTCAGGATTAGCAGCTATCGTAGCTGCAATGTTGGGTTTTGGTATTTATGCGCTAATCATTCAGCAGATACTTACAGTTCTGATGACAACGGTACTAATGGCTTGGTTAACAAAATGGACGCCTAGACTAAAATTCGTGGTTGGTTCAGCAAGAGAGCTGTTGCCCCTTGGAATACAATTTACAAGTGCCAATCTTATTAATTCTATTTATACAGAAGGTCGTTCTTTAGTCATCGGCAAATTCTATTCCTCCGCAGACTTGGCTTTCTTTAATCGCGGCAACCAATTCCCGGCTTTAATTGTAGGCAACTTAAACACTCCAATTAGTAATGTAATGTTGCCTCTTATGGCTGAAAAGAAAGACAGCCAATACGCGCTCAAATCAGTTCTTAGAAAAGCGATGCAGCTTTCTGCCTATCTCGTTTTCCCCATGATGGGAATTTTGGCTGCGTGTGCGCATCCTCTAGTTCTTGTTCTTTTGGGTCAAAAATGGGCGGAATGCGTCCCGTATCTTCAAGTTGCGTGCTTGTTCTATCTATTTCAGCCCCTCCAATCTATGAATTGGCAGGCACTTAAAGCAGCAGGTCAAGGCGCCCTTTGTTTTAAGCTTGAGGTCATTAAGAAAGCTATTTCGTTCATCGTTTTAATTATGTCGATTCCTTTTGGTGTATTTGCGATCTCCCTTTCAAGTGCCTTTTGCGGATTTGTCTCAATGTTAATTAACATGACCCCGAATAAAAAAGTGCTCGGCTATGGCATATTTGAGCAGCTTATTGACGTTCTTAAGCCGTCAATTGCCACATTGTTTTCCGTGGTGATCGCATTATTATTAATCCACATTTCAAACGGGAATCTTATTTCGTTAATCGTTGCCCCTCTCGGATCCTTAGGGTGTTACATCGTGCTATCTAAGCTGATGAATATCGAAGGATTTAATTTGCTTATGGACAAATTGTCCCTTCGTCGGAATTAACCGTTTTTTGTTAACGGCATTAATGAATCGATCAGGAATGAACTACAGAATGAATAAACAGGTTTTATATTTAGTTCAATCAATTCCGGGGGATAATGCTCCTACAAAACATGCTTTCGCAATTTCCGATTTGCTGGTTAAATGTGGCTTCAACGTCCATTTTGTTCTTGCTGGAATAATTGAGCCGTCATCCAACGCCATAAGCAGTAATTACGACTATCCCTTTGATTTTCCGTATGAGGTGAAATTCGGGCACCATCAAATAGCCAAAAAGTATTACGAGCGGATCTCTTCTTCCTTCAGCTTTAAAGCCTTCACTCGATGTTTCGATCAAATACAGCCCGACTTGGTTATTTATTACGGGATACAACATAAGCTTGCAAAACGGGTTTTAGATCATTGCCATGATTTTAACGTTCCCGTAATCGTTGATGAGACCGATTGGTTTACTCCGAAATTTACAGGAGATTTAGCTGCTTGGCTTGTGGAGAAATCTCGTTCTAAACGGGTGGCTGAAGTGGACAGATTGCTAGATGGAGTTATCGCAATCTCGCCCTTTTTTAAGAAACATTTCGATTCACTTTACTCCTCCCAAGGATATCCAAAGGTTTTTTATTTACCACCCTTAAATAGGGCCGGAGACTCACTTAGTGACCCTTGCTTTCTAGAAGGATTGAAGCGGAGAACTATAACCAAGTTTGTCTATGCAGGTTCTCCCGCTGGGGGAAAAGACTCACTTACAGAGTTTATTTCGCTTATAAGTAATGACGCTATTCCTGCAATCACTCAACCAGTACTCGATGTAATTGGAATTGATTTAAACCAGGCAGCCAGTTTAATGGGAAACATTGCCAGATCAAATAAGGTTCATTTTCACGGTCGTGTTTCCCATGACAGCGTAATCAAAATGCTGCAAGAATCTGACTTTGGAATTCTATTTAGAACTCCTGATTTATATTCTCGCGCCGGATTTTCAACAAAATTCGCTGAGTGCATGTCGAACGGTGTTCCGATGTTATGCAACGCGGTCGGAGGAGCCGATCTTATTCTCGAGAATATGATTGACGGAATTGTTATTCCTGATTTAAGCAATCAAGCTCTTCTAGACGGAATCACAAGCGCATGCAATTTGAGTGACCATGAGTTGACCAGCATGAAACGAGCTGCACTAGAAAAGGCTTTAAAGCTCTTTGAGTCAGACAATTACATAGATTCATTTTCATCATTTCTCAAATCAGTACTTTCAATTCGCAACTAGTTATTTCGATCGTCCAAAGGAGCGATATGTCAAATAAAGTACTCGTCACCGGAGCCGCCGGCTTCATCGGCGCATTCCTCGTCAAGAAGCTGCTCGAGGAGACCGATGACGTTGTCGTCGGTCTCGACAACCTCAACAGCTACTACGACCCCGGCATCAAGGACGCCCGCCTGCGCATGCTGGCCGAGGCCGACACAGACGGCCGCTTCACCTTCGTGCGCGGCGACCTGTGCGACGCCGCCCTCATCGAGCGGCTGTTCGCCCAGAACGGCTTCGACGTCGTTGTGAACCTCGCCGCCCAGGCGGGCGTCCGCTACTCCATCGAGAACCCACGCGCCTACCTCGAGAGCAACCTCGTCGGCTTCTTCAACATCCTCGAGGCCTGCCGCCACCACTCGGTCAGGCACCTCGTCTACGCCAGCTCCAGCTCGGTCTACGGCGGCAACAAGAAGGTGCCGTTCTCCGAAGAGGACCGCGTCGACTCGCCGGTGTCGCTCTACGCCGCCACCAAGAAGTCCAACGAGCTGATGGCCGCCGCCTACTCCAAGCTCTACTCCATCCCGGCCACCGGCCTGCGCTTCTTCACCGTGTACGGCCCCATGGGCAGGCCCGACATGGCCTACTTCGGCTTCACCGAGAAGCTGCGCCGAGGCGACACCATCAAGATCTTCAACATGGGCGACTGCCGCCGCGACTTCACCTACGTCGACGACATCGTCGAGGGCGTGAGGCGCGTCATGGACGCCGCGCCCGAGGTGAAGATGGGCGAGGACGGCCTGCCGCTCGCCGCGCACCGCGTCTACAACATCGGCAACTCGCACCCCGAGAACCTGCTCGACTTCGTCGACACGCTGCAGCGCGTGCTGGTGGAGGAGGGCGTGCTCCCGGCCGATTACGACTTCGAGGCCCACAAGCAGCTCGTGCCCATGCAGCCCGGCGACGTGCCCGTCACCTACGCCGACACCACGGCGCTCAAGCGCGACATGGGCTACAAGCCCGCGACGCCGCTTGAGGACGGCCTGAGGGCCTTTGCCAAGTGGTATAAGCGCTACTACAACATTTAGGAAATCATGGCCCTGTAACAGGGGCCATTTTTCTTGCTGATTATTGCTCTTTGACAATTGGAGAATGACATGAAGATTGCTGTCGCAGGCACCGGTTACGTCGGTCTGTCCCTCGCCGTCCTGCTCTCGCAGCACAACGAGGTTCACGCGCTGGACATCGTTCCCGAGAAGGTCGAGAAGATCAACAACTATATGTCGCCCATCCAGGACGACGAGATCGAGCGCTTCCTGGCGGAGGCCAAGGCGGGGGAGCGCCAGCTCGACCTGCACGCCACCGTGGACGTGGCCGAGGCCTACGCGGGCGCCGACTACGCCGTCATCGCCACGCCCACCAACTACGACTCAGACAGGAACTTCTTCGACACCAGCTCCGTCGAGGCCGCCATCGCCGCCGTGCGCTCGGTTAACCCGGACGCCTGGATCGTCATCAAGTCGACCATCCCCGTCGGCTACACGGCGGGCCTGCGCGAGAGACTGGGAGACAACAAGATCTTCTTCAGCCCCGAGTTCCTGCGTGAGAGCAAGGCCCTCTACGACAACCTGCACCCCAGCCGCATCGTTGTCGGTGCGCCCAAGGACGACGCCGAGGCCGTCGCGGCAGCTGAGCGCTTCGCCGGCCTGCTCGCGCAGGGCGCCGATCCAGTCGAGCTCGAGCGCGTCAACGCGGACGGCTCAAAGGGCATCCCCGAGCTCGTGCTTGGCACCACCGAGGCCGAGGCCGTCAAGCTCTTCGCCAACACCTATCTGGCGCTGCGCGTGGCCTACTTCAACGAGCTCGACACCTACTGCGAGGTCCGCGGCCTCAACACCCGCGACGTAATCGACGGCGTGTGCCTGGAGCCGCGCATCGGCAGCCACTACAACAACCCCAGCTTCGGCTACGGCGGCTACTGCCTGCCCAAGGACACCAAGCAGCTGCTCGCCAACTACAGGGACGTGCCCCAGAACCTGATCGAGGCCATCGTGGATGCCAACCGCACCCGCAAGGACTTCGTCGCCGACGAGGTGCTGCAGATGGTGTGGGACCGCGTCTACGAGGGCAAGCCGAAGCCGGTCGTGGGCGTCTACCGCCTGACGATGAAGTCCAACTCCGACAACTTCCGCGCGAGCTCCATCCAGGGCGTCATGAAGCGCGTGAAGGCCAAGGGCGTGCCCGTGGTGGTCTACGAGCCCACGCTGGACGCGCCGGAGTTCTTCGGCTCCGAGGTGACCCACGACCTGGAGGCCTTCAAGGCGGAGTGCGACGTGATCGTCGCCAACCGCTGGAGCGACGAGCTCGCGGACGTGGCGGACAAGGTGTACACGAGGGATCTGTTTAAGAGGGACTAGGGGAGAGGTGTACTCCCAGGATCTGGTGATATACAAAAATCGAATCTAGAGGGAGGCCGTATCAGCGTTGGCTGATACGGCCTCCTTTGATGTAACTCTGTTCCTAAAAACAAAACATGTGTTCGATTTGAAACTACATGAAGGAAGATCAATGCAGAATGCAAGCTACAATAGCAAACGAGTATTGGACTCGAGTCTAGCGGAGGATTATGGCGTTCCAAGATATCCTTGCTGCGATTGATATCGTCACGGGGCCTGACCCGGCCCATTCTATCCTGGCGTTTTCGATTGTCGTCGGGCTGTTTTTGCTGTGGTTGCGTAAGCAGGCTTTGGCGCGGTTTTACAAGGCCGGTATCTATGTTGCAGCACTGGCGTCCGATGCATTGTTTGCATCGGTAAAGCTTAGCCTTTTATGGTTGGCGGGTGTGGCATCGCCCTTTCTCGCGTTGAGTCTGTTCGCTCTTCTCGTCAACTATTTTTGGTGTGCGCAGCAGCTCGATGACATAGTGGACAAGGCGGATCCCTCTCTTCCCGAATGCGACTATGTAGCTGCCTTCAGGCTGATGAACTCGGTTGACCGTGATCGACTGTCCAGAATGCAGCTCACCTGCCTCGACAAGGATAGGATTTTCTGCAACATCTACTTGGGAAACAACGGCGTTGCGAAAAGAATGCTTGAGAACGAAAACTTAGAGCCGGCTTTCAGGCATTTCGCCCTCCATATTATCGCGGACGCCGCTTGCGATCGTGCTGGGTCGCAAGCGGAGCTCGAAAGCGCCTTGGCCGAGAAAACCGACAAGACAGACCCTTTCATCACGGTCCAGCTTTGGCACAACCGCGCGATTAGCTATGTCGTGAACGGTCAGTTCAAAGTCGCCGACGACGAGTTCAAGAAGACGTATCGCGAAGCTAAGCGTCTGGGCGTTCGGAATAAGTCGTTCCTCTTGCTGCTGTTTGAGAACGCAGCATTGAATAAAACGAAAATCGGCTTGCCTGATGGCGGCGTTAAAGAAGGGTGGGGGTTGATTGAGGAATGCGAAAAGGCGCTTGCTCCGATTGGCCCCAACGATTTTGGGCAGCTCTTCAATCTGCGGCTTCTTTTCATGAGGCAGATAGGGACAAGTATCGAGGACAGGAACAAGCTGTATTTGGTCGAGGTCAAAAACACCCTCAGCAATGCCTCCCTTTCCGAGCAACAGCGCGTCGTCGCTATGGCGAGCCTGGGCAGAATCGCGTGGTCCGACGGGCTCGATCCCGCACCCGTGCTCAATTTCTTCGCTCGATGCGATCGGTTTTTGTGCGTAAGCGACCCCGATGCACGCTACTATGCCCATAAGAACCTGAGTGCGATGCTTTCGGGCTTGGCGGTGAATGACCGCTTCCCAAATACTTTGGCTGAGAGCGTAATGCGGTATTTCAAGGATGGGGACGCGGAGCATGACTTGGATGTGATGGAGGATGGCCTTCCTCCCGAGGCGATTCTGCGGCGCTCCCAAGTGCTGCGAGAACGCGCTGCCCTAGCCTTAATGGTTGGAGAGAGCGTTGAGCGCGCCGTGTCGTACACTGATGAGGCTATAGGCCTCCTTGAGAGAAGCCTGCAGGTTATGGCGGCGCTCGAGTGTCGATGGCAGCTTGCCCGGCTGACACTGTACGACAAACCCGAGGTGGCGAAATTGCAGCTCTCGATTGCCGAAGAGCGCCTCGCCGCGCTCAATAAGCAACCGTCCCTCGGATATCCCTATTTCGAGATGAGCCTGTGCTACGCCTTGCTTGGTATGCGTGCGGAGTGCAGGGTCGCATATGAAAGGGCCGCCGGCTTCGAGACTCCGATGGGCCATTACGCGCCCGGCATTCGGATTAACAGGACCGCCGCCGCCTTCTGTGCCAGGTTCTACATACTTACGGAAATGCTTGGAAATCCCGAAGAGGTTTGCCCCTTGCTTAAAACTCGAGAGGGCAGGGCGTGGCTGTCTCGCTATCCGAAGGTCTCTTCCCTGTCGAAAACGCTTCTTTGCGGGAAATTTCTTGGGTATGGGGATTTCGTGCCCGCTATGACGAGGCTATTCTTGGATGAGGCGGGGAAGCTATATGCCGAAACATGGCTCGTTGTCCAAGAGATCGGACTCGCGTTTGATCTCGATTCCAGAAAGCCCGGCGAAGAGTATGGGCTGGTTTTCGAAATCCAAAGGCACCCACTGATTGCCGATGGCGATGCCCTTGCAAGGGTGGCCGCGCGGCGCGGGCATACTGTGCTCGATGCGAGGTTGAACCAGTGCAACAAAGACCTTCTCGGGGCCGATGACGCAACCGCCGTATTCGATGTGCTGGATGCCTTGGGTATATTGGCCGAAGGGCGCGTGCCCACATTGGAAGACATCATGAAGAGCTACCTTGAAAGCTGTGTCGACGTTCCCGCCGGCGGTTGAGACGCCTCTGCCGAGGGGTAGCTTCGTCCTGCCGCGCTTCACAAAACGTTTCACAAAGTTCTCTTCGCTGGCCTAGTTTTCAACACGTAGCGCTGTAATGGCCCTGCCTGATTTATCCATCTAGCCCCTTGGAACTGCGGAGGAAATCCTGGACCAAAAGAGGACCGGCAGGATCATACGGATTTACAGCGCAGAACAAAAGGCGAAAGCCATCGAGACGTTCGCCGGTTTCGGATGCAGCACGGCCGACACCATAGCAGAGCTCGGCTAACCCAGCCGTGTCACACCCCACAACCGGCGGAAGGAATACCAGCTCGGCGGCGATGAGTTCCTGGAAGGGGAGCATCGCAGGCCGAGGTATTCCGATGAGGAGAAGCGGAATGCGGTCGATCACTACTCGGGGCACGGGAAAAGTCTGGCGCGCACGATAGGGGCCATGGGATACCCGAGCCGCAAGGTGCTCTCCAGCTGGGTTGATGAGCGCACCCTGGTAATCTGCGCTGTGTGCGAGAAGGAGTGATATGGAGGTTACGCAGACGACTCCTTCAACACCCCGCTCGCGCAACGAGCGCAGAAACGTCAACCATCCGGCATAGGACTCCGTGTCAACGGCATCGAGCCCGAGCGATCGTCACCGCCATCTAAGCAGGCGCCGATGGCGGTGACGATCGCGCACGAGGAGGCGTGGCCCGGATCTCTGCATTTAATGCGGATCGCATCGTGCCAGACGTAGGGAAAGGCCGTATCAGAGAGGCCCCTGGTCTGCATGTCCTCAACGATCGCGTCGGACAACTCGCAGATCCTCGACACTTGGCTCGCGCTCATGCGGTCCACCTCGAGGGCAGAGGCGAGCCATATCCTGCGCGCGGTGTGGCGATGCTTGCGCCACTGCCTCGAGCCCTCGTCTAGCCGTGCGCAAAACACACCCTGGTAGGCGTTGAGCAACCTGTCGCCCCGCCTGCGCACCAGGATGGGTGGCGTGAGGTCGGGCTCTTCAGCTTGGTGTACACCGTGTTACGCGACACGCCCGTTTTTCAGGCATTCTCGGATATCGAGTCGACCCGCTTCCTCATCTGCCGTATAGAATGAACCGTGGACATGCTGATCACACCTTTCCGACCTCCCTGGTTGATATTTCTAGGCAGCAACCAAGGTAGTCGATTGTGATGGTTGGCGTGCCTGCCTTTGTGCCCTAAATGGTCAAGCCGAAGTGTTCAGTTTTCCGCTACCACAGACAGCAAGGCGCTGAATGCTGGCACGCATGTCGGTGGAATGTCGTGACATGAGCACACGGTCGGGGGTGGTGAACGAGTTCACAACGACATCGCCGCACTTGGCAGCCGAGGCTACCGCGCTATCCGAAGCGCTGCTCACCACTGGCACGATGCCCTTTGCATCCGCCAGGCCGTAACTGGCGATCTCGAGCCAATCCATCGTGGCGGCATTCCTGCATGGGAAGCGCCCGGGCCCCTCATCCCTGAACTTGGCCAGCCACCTGTAAAGGCAGGGCCTGCTTACGTGGTTGAGCCTACACCAGTCCCACACACATACTGGACGAGAGGCAGCGTTCGATGTGATCTGCCCACATGTTCCTGTGTTCTATGTTTGCCCGCGTCATCGCAACCTCCTGTTGAATAAGGCGTTGCGATAATTATGCCCAAAGCTTATCAGGGTGTTAAGACGCGGCTGTTTTGGTGTTTACACTAAAATCATAAAAGTCATATCATTTCATTAGTTTATTCATCTTTGGATGGAGGAAGAATGCCAACTAACAGCCAGATTCTGATAGACGGATTCATTTCGGACGAATTCTCTAAGCAGGCTGAGTATAGTTCTAAAGGGGACTACTTTGAACTGTTGGCCTCTTCTCGATACATGGCTCCATACGACCTTGACGACGATGAGATAGCGGAAGGGCTCATTGGAGGGTCGCGAGACGGGGGCTGCGATGCGATCTACATCTTTGCCAACAATAATTTCTTGAGTGAGGACGTCCAGATTAAAGACTACATCAATCGTGGATCAAGGGTTGAAATAGTTATTCTTCAGACCAAGGTTTCAAAATCATTCAAAGAAGACGTGTTCTTGAAGTGGAAGGACACCTGTAATGACCTTCTAACATTCGGTATAAATTTAAATGAATTCAATGATAAATATTCCGAACGTGTTATCGATACTTTTAGAAGAATAAGAGAAGCGATTCAAGCAGCAGCGATGGCCGGAAACGAAATCCGAATGAAGTTCGTGTACATCGCGAATGCGGATTCACCATCGGACGGCGTTAAGATTCAGAAAGAGCAGCTTCCGGCCGCCATTGACGAAATCGTCGGCGTAAGCCGATTTAGCTCTTCGTGCGTTTTAGTTGGAGCAGACGAATTGATGCGCATCTGGTCGCCTCCCGCAGAGAGCGGGCTTGTTATGCGTTTTTCGGGGTCCTATGCGTCGGTTCCTCAGAGAACGGACGTCTTTGGCCTGGTGTCTTTGTCGGATTACTACCGCTTCCTCACTGACGACCAGGGGCAGCTCCGTAGCTATCTTTTCGAGGCGAACGTCAGAGATTACGAGGGAAATGTTTCAGTCAACAAAGGAATCAGGGAAACGTTGGAGCATCCTAGCGAAGACGATTTCTGGTGGCTCAACAACGGAGTAACGATACTGGCTTCTGAAGCCTATCAAATAGCAGGAGCAGAAGTGAAAATGGAAGAGCCTCGCATCGTTAATGGACTTCAAACGTCATATGAAATATACAAATTTATGGAGTCTCGTACGGAAGACGCCGAAGATTCCAGAAATGTGATGGTAAAAATCCTTGTGCCCGGAAGCGATGAGACCAGAAACAGAGTGATACTGGCGACGAACAACCAAACTCAGGTGAAAAAGACATCGCTTCGCGCTACTGACCAAATCCATATTCAAATCGAACTCTACATGAAAAGAAATGGGTTGTATTACGAAAGGCGGAAGAACTATTACAAAAACCAGGGGAGGAAGAGGGAGGAGATCGTAACCCTCTCCTTTCTTGCGCAATGCATGATGTCGATACTTCTCGGCAGACCGGATCAGGCAAGAGCAAGACCGTCGACGCTTTTGTCTGACGAGGCTCAGTATAAGAAAATATTTGGGCAGGATGGCAACCTTGAGGCTTACTACAGAGCCGCTAGCCTTGGAAAACAGGTTTGCTTGAGGTTTCCGCAAATTAAGAGAGACTTAGAAGGGTCCCAAATAAGCGACATACGATTTTACGTGATAATGGGCGTTGCTTCCATCTTGTCCAAAAAAGATAACCTGACGTTCGGTGACATAGAGAAACTCGACCTTGACAAGCTGTTGGATGAAATTATTCAAGAAGTTGCGGACATGGTTTTGGATGTTTATCTGGCCCTTGGCGGAACATCCAAAACCGCTAAGTCCTACGCCATGGCAACCAAAGTCAAGGAAAAGATTTCGCTACAGTTACCTTAAGGTAATCCAAGGCTGCTCTCTAGAATGCTTTCAGCAGAGAGGTCCTTTTTGCAAAGGGCCTCTCTTTTTCCATTCGGTTCCGAACAGTTTGACGCTCACTGATCAGCCCGCATAGTCAGCCGCTTCGCTTTCAGCCCCAACCTTGATGCAAGCGTAGACGACGAGCGTGCACAGCCCCATGCCCATTCCAATCAGGTGCAGCAGGAAGGCCATTCTGCTCGCCTTCCTCTTCGCCTTCATGCGGCTTCTCGGGGGCGGACCCGTCCGGGCGGCACCCATGAGGCAACCGAGGGCATGTACAGGGCACAGGGGCATTAGACCACTGTATGAATCTCACGTACATAGCACAACGGCAGCCCCGTGCATTGCAGCCCGCTGCTGGCTGCAATGCACGGGGCTTTTGCAGGCCAATGGTTTGTAGTTAGTTTGTTGCTCTTTGGCAGCTTTGGCTCATAGCGGCCTTAAAAAAGCCACCATTGTTTTTGCGATTTCCAGCGTGATTCTGCTGTAGACATGTAGGATGCTTCAGTAGTACAGAGTCGAGCTCATTGACGAGTTCCGGCATCTCGCTTGTGGGCAAAACCCTCTCGAGCGAGTGGAGCATATTGCTTAAATCGCGCCCGCGCGGCCTTGCACAGCAAAGCCGATCGTCGCGCGCAAATGTTTCGAAAATCGACAAGAATCTCAATGACTTCAAGGAGGCTTTGAGGCTCCATTCTGTCCTCCTGCTTGCCAGACAGCTCCTGAATCGTACGGATGGAATGAGACCGCAACATCTTGTGCCTAGCAATGGCTCTAAAAAACACATTTTTAAAGCACGGTTGTTATAATGTCAGACACTAGAACATCTGTTTGGAAAGGCGGTTATATGACAAATAGCGCAGACTTTGAATCATTCTTGAAGGACATCAATCCCAGCAAGAGCACCATTGATGAAGCGAGTCGACTTCACCGAAATCTCAGGGACCATCTTAAGGCAAGTGAGACCTATGGGGCTATATGCAAGGACACATACCTCTCGGGTTCATACGCCAAGCAGACCTTCATACGACCGAAGAAAGATTCTGACAGCTGCGATATTGACATCATCGTTGAGACAAACCACTCCATCAACGATTCCCCGTTTTGCGTCTTGCTCGAGCTCGAGGATGCGATACGTGAGCGCGAGTGCTACAAGAACGTCAGAGTGCAAACGCATTCCATCGGCATTGACATGGCAAACTTCCATCTCGATGTTGTCCCTTTGGTCAATGATGAAGACGGCCTTCTCTACATCGGTTCGAAAGACGATAGCGAATGGAGGCAGACGAATCCAAAAGAGCATCTCACTTGGTCGACTGAGGTTAACAAAGAGTTCAACGGGGATTACAAGCCTCTAGTGAAGATAATGAAGTGGTGGAGAAGGGAGAACTGCCCAAGTTTGGTGAAGTTCCCTAAGGGCATCACCCTTGAGAAGATGATCGCCGACAACCTCCCTGAAGCAGGGTTGTCAATCGAGGATTGCGTTATGCAGGTAATGGCAAACCTTGCGGTTGCATACGCTGATGAACTCGACTCGTACCAGGTTCCCTTCATTGAGGATCCAGCCATAGAGGGAAACAACCTTGCCGGAAAGTACTGCTATAACGATTTCGCCCAGTTCGTGGACAAACTCAACGAGCACCTCTCGCATCTTGCAGATGAGGGAACCGGCAACAGCGTCTGGAAGCAAATACTTGGAAACAACTTCCCATCGGGAGGCCCTTCGTGCGGAACCACGTCATCAGCTAAGTCAAAAAATCAACAGTACGCATTGTCTGTTCAGCACAGGCAACCGTTAGGCTTCCCCATGCAGGCTCGTAAGCCAAATGCAACAATTACGGCAACGGTCAAATTGCCTTCAGGAGAAATACGAGTACTCGAAAACGATGGCGCGCCCATACCGAAGGGCTCCACTATCATGTACAGAGTGAACTGTGGGCCGGTAAAAGATGGCAAGGTAAAGTGGCAGGTCACGAATACCGGCGATGAAGCTATGAAGGTTTGCCCTAGGGGTGGTTTCGAGCTCCCAAACATAGAAAAGACTTCCCGTCGCGAGGAGACGGCGTATACGGGAAAACACTATGTTCAATGTTTTGTAATTCGAAGGGGCTATTGCGTCCGCTGGAGCAACCCATTCTTTATCAATGTTGAGTAGGTGGAAATCGATGGATATCAACAACGTAATTTCAGGCATTCTTTCTGTTGGAGGAAACATATCTCTTGTCCTCGAATTCATGGGATTCCTGTCGTTCGTCGCATTGGCTATCGGAGCCTTCACGCGTCTCGGTAAAGCGGCGTGGCGCTTCGGCCTTGCGCTGTACGGCAAGAAGATACTGATTGTCGCGAGTGACGAGGACTACCATGACCTCGAAGAGGATCTTTCCGACTCTGGGCTGATCAAGAGGAAGAACATACAGCGCGTTTCGGACAAACAGATATCCAAGGCAAAGGATGCGCTCCTGTTGATAGTGGTCTACGGATATTTAGACAAAGAAGGCTTTAGGGAGATTATCAACGGTAAGAGCTCCCGATGCGGACTTATCGTTCACTGTCCGCCGGAAAAGGGCCGAATCGACGATGACGAGAAGAAGCTCCTTGGTAAAACCGCATTTACCACGCTTTGCAATTTACGAGGCAGGTTAGTGAACGACGTTCTGCTCATGATGCTATCCACTTCATTCAAAAAGAGCGACCTGAAATAACCTGGACGACGATGACGGCCGGTTGGCGGTGCTGCTGCGTCAACGGCTGGAACCTGAACATCCCACGCTACGTGGACACGTTCGCGGAAGAGGAGCCGGTGGACCTTGCTGCCGTGCGCGACGACATCAAGCGCATCGAGGCCGAAAAGGCGGCGGCCATCGCCAAGGTCGAGGGCATGCTTTCACAGCTGGGACTATGAGAGGAGAAAGACAATTGAAACGAGATTACGACGCAATTCATTATATTCAGCGACAGCTCTCTGGATTTGAAGACAAGAAAATGGTTTTTGCGATGACCAAGGCATTCAATAAAATGTGCGCGGCCGAAGAGCCGGATGGCTGTCTGTCCACGACGGTCGAGCTGTTTATTGCGCTGAAATATCTTGGTTACAAGCCTCGTATTTGCTACGGGCTGGTCGTGCCTCCAAGCGGCTATGAGTTCTATCATGCGTGGCTCGAGCTGGATGGGAAGATTGTGGACATCGCTATTTACGGCAATGCTAAGTTCTCACCATTTTCGACGTTTGATGTTCGTTTCCCTATCGTGATGGGGTCGTACGAGGCGAACGAACAAGGAATGGAATATCGTCCGTTTACATTTGATGAGGACTGGCGCGACGCTTTGATTAGCAAAGTACAGGGAATGCCGGTAGTCGAATATTGTGATAAATCACCGAAGCGAATCTTGTGGAAGTTCGCTTGCGACCTGTTGGATATGAGCCCGTTAAAAGCAAATGTAGACGCGTTGCGCGACACAGTCAAAGATGATGTGATTTAAGGGAGGTGAATGATATGGAACAGCCTTATTTGCGTTTTAAGACCGACGACGGGTCGGAGTATCCGGCGTGGGAGGAGAAGACGCTTGGGGAGTTTTTTACCGAAATAAAAGAGAAGAATCATCCAGACTTGCCCGTGCTTGAGTAATCGTCTTTCTCCGTACCAACTGTATTCGCGGTACGGAAACGTGCAAATACTCAGCGCTTTCGCATGGGTTCGCACCCGTCCTTTCGATGCCGCGCGGCTGTCGCCACTCGCTAGAAACCCCGGCCCTGTACCTATCGCACATGCTCACTTCAACCATCCCAATCCGTACGGAGTTGTGCACGATTATGTCGAGCCCAGATTCTTCCTTTCACCGACTGGCAAAACGATTTACACCTAATTGTGGACATTGCTCACGCGATTTGTCTTTGCTCACGCATTGATCTCGCTAAACTTATAAGTGCTGCTACCAGGGCATTTTCTGGTGCACATTCTATTGGCTCCTGCGAAGATCGGAGCGGGTATGTTTGCTGCCGAGTCCTACACCAGCCGTCATTACATTGCGATCGTTGCCATGGCCTGCCTATGCGTTTTGCTGGGCGGGCCTTCTTATGCCGCGGGCGCGGAGAGCCTGATCATCGCGGGCGCGACGTACTACGAGCCGGGCGCGTCGGGCCCCGGCTGGGCCTGGACCGATGCCGACCACCTGGAGCTTAACGGCTACGCGGGCGAGGCCATCGGCGCCGACGGCGACCTGGTGCTGACGCTTGCCGGGCAGAACTCCGTGACGGAGTCGCATGCGCCCGATGCGGACATCACGCTGTGCGGCATGGAGGTGTGGGGCAACCTGACGCTTCGCGGTACCGGGACCCTGACGGCGACGGGCTCACAGTGCGGGATCCACGTCTCGCAGGCGCTCGTGGCGGACGGCTGCATCGTCGATGCCCGGGCGGACGGGGCCGATATTACGGACGAGGCGGTCGCCGGCGTGATAGCCGGTGACATGGCCGTACGCGGCGACGGACGCGTCGTTGCCGCAGGCGCAGGGTCCGGGGCGGGCGTGCGCGCTTACGGTGTGAATCTGCAGGACGCGGGCATTGGTGCTAGTGTGGCCGACTGTCGGCTTTCCGTCGACGCCTCGTGGCTTGATGCGACCGGTGCCAACGGCGGCGTTGCGTGCTTGGGCGGGTCGCTTGTGTCTGCGCGGTTTGTGTCACCCGCTGGCGGAACCTTTGGTGCTAGCGGCGTGGTGGATGCCTCCGGTGCGGTGGCACCGCATGTGGTGATTGAGCCCGATGTGACCACGCCGCCGGCGGGGGAGACCGATGGGGGCGAGGTACCGGGTGATAGCACGGACAAGTCTCCCACCGATGCTAACCCCGCTGCCGGAGAGCCCGCCACAGGGCCCACGGCAAATCCGGCACTGAAACCCGATGCCACGACAACCAAGACAACAACGACAGTAACCAAGACCACGGTCGCCAAGACGTCCAAGCCCAAGACTGCCACCGCAACAACTGCGGCACTCCCAAAGACCGGCGACAGCCATTGGATAGCCGTGTCCACATTGCTGTTCGTGCTGGGAACAATGCTCCTGGTCGCCACATATCGCTGCTAAAGCACCCATTTCGATAGGCTATGTAGAAGGCTATATTCTTATCGACACATTAGTAGAATAGTTTATTACGACAATTGCTCAGGATTTTTCTAACATGAACCACGAATTGGACCATACAGTTGACGCTGCCAAGAAAGAATTAGACGCCGGCCTTCTTGAGCTGTTCAAGCGTTGCAGCTATCTGTACAACGAGGCATTTTATGCCAATACGGAACTAGCAATCCTTCGCGAACTGTCTAAAGCATCTTCTGACTATGAGAATGAAGTAATTTGCGCTGGCTGCTTCTTCAGCTTTACACAACTTGCATTAACCGAATCATGTTTCATGAATTGCGCACGGTTATTTGATGCCAAAAGCGACGTCAGTATTAGGAACTTGATAGAAGACGTCAAGTCTCATTCTGCTGAAATCGACGCACTTGCAATCTCTATATTCGGTGATCGACCAAACTTTGACAGGCTTAATCCAATCGTTCACCCATTGGCAGAGGACGAGGAGCGTTTTTACCCCAAGGAAGTTGAGTCTCAACGCTCATATGAAAAACTGTTCGGAAATCATTACAGAATGGTTACTGTGTGTATAACCACTCATGACCTTTCCAATTTATGGAAAAATACGACTCAACAGTCTCCGTAAACTAACTGACATGCTTCGCGATCAGCGAAATAAGGTTTTCGCCCATAGCGACATGGAAGCACTGAAATATGATGAGCTTGTTAGGCGACTTCCTTTAACTTACGGCGAAATTCAAAAACTAATCGACTTCGCACTCGATCTGACAATCGAATTATTCGCCAAAATTACTGGTATTGAAAAAGATCGATTGCCCAAGAACTACAACGATATACAAGGCCTCCTAAAATACGCGGAGGTTGGCATGGAGGCTGTTGAGCAGCATTTGGGTAATCTATAGGATTCATGCGCCTGCAAGTAGTTAAGCATGCGGGCGTTTGAATCTGAATACGATTCTTGACATAAAGTCCGACCATCACACAATGACGGTTTTCCATGCCAAAAAGACACTGAAGTGTGAGGTGGTTCAAATCTCAGTAATACAAATAATCAGCAGTTCAGGTCTTATGGGAATAATTCGATTCGCATCACGTTGCATCTAAGCGGCTGTTTATACTTGGATATAAACACTAAGGAGGCAGCAATGCTTTGGAGCTATGTTCAGCTAGATGACGGCACTCAGTTTGCCTACTCAGAAACACGAGACGACGGGACCGTTCGCGTAGCCGTCGAGCGCCCGGTTGATTTTGGTTTTGACCATGCAGAATGCTTTCTACCTGCGGTCAAATGGTTTAACGTCGAAGGATTTTCTACTGACGATCTGGATTTTTTGACCGAGTTCGTTAGATCAAACGCTCCGTTTATCTTCGAGCTTGCAGAACGGCAAAAAGCTGGACCGGCGGTGGCATAATGCCTCGAATTCTTGTTTTTGGACAGTATGTTCTGTTCTTTTGGATCGCGGAAAACGGAGAACCCGTTCACATCCATGTAGGGGTAAAGAGGGCGGCTGCTAACTCGACTAAGTTTTGGCTCACTAAAAATGGTGGATGCACACTTGCGAACAACGAGAGCAAGATTCCGGCTAAGGATCTCAGGGATCTTTCAAAACTAATCACCATGAACCATCGATACATTTGTGACAAGTGGCGCGAAACCTTTGGTGATGATTCCCTGACATTCTATTGCTAAACCGCAATTGAGCCATGATTACGCTTGTCAACTCATGATTGCCGATGTTGACGGGCGGGACCTTCCTGTTACGCCGCTAGTGCTCCAATCGTACTTTCCGATAGCCCGGAACCCAAAGACAACCAGCACTACGCCTGGATCCAGGACCTTGTTTCCGGAAACCGCACGCGAGCAGAACTCGCCGACGAGCTGCGCCGCAATTGCGTTGTGTGTCTCGACGGTGCGTCGCACGTATAAAATCTAAGCATCCAAACTCTAACTATGAAATGGAATGGACGCCACATGGAGATCCCAAGCACCCTGTGCAGCAATGTGTACGACTTCGCGTTTTGCCCCGAGCCCTGCTACGACCGCCTGGTCGACCTCGCCGACCCCGAGGACTGGGGTCCCGGCAACCGCATCCTAAAAACTACCTGTCGTTCTCATTTAGCCGCGCGGTGTTCTTGACCGAGCGTGACGTGGACCAGACCGCCCCGTCCAACTTACCGCTGGTGTTCGACGACGACCGTTGCCTATTCAACACCGGCCTGTACACGCGCCGCTACGAGACCATCTACGGCCTGTTTGAGCCCAACACCAAGCCCGACGCGCGCCAGCGCTGGTTTTTGAAGGGCTTCTTTAAGGAGAGCGACCCCATGCTGGTCTCATTTGAGTACCTGCCGTGCCGCGTGCGCTTTGCCGAGGACCCCTCCGAGCTGGTCTTTGACTACCGCCTTCCCATCCGCTCCAACATCGACCACATTCTGGGCGACGAGGAAAACCTTACGCGCATTCCCGCCAGCCTGATGGGGGAGGGCAACTCGCTGCTGCTGCGCCGTGCCTTTGAGGGAGCCGTCGTCGAGGCCGCCCGCCGCGCCGCAGCCAACTATACGCTCGCGGTGCCGCAGTTCTACGGCGGCCGGATCCAGCTACTCCTACCGCTGTGCCTGACCGGCGACAAGCCCGAGCTGGCGCTGACCATCCAACGCGAGGACGGTTTCTACGCCGCGCGCACCTGCCTCACGCTCGACATGGCCTACAACAACGCGCGACTTATCTGCCGACCTGAGACTTCGTGGATTAAGCGGTAAATGGTAGTTTAGCTGCTGTTTTACCCATTGCTTTGGTTGCTTTGGCTTGGCTAGCACTCACGAATTTAAAATCGAGGGCAAAAAGTTCTTGGTAAACCACGCACGGCTATGATAGTATCTCTTTTGCCTAAAGGCGACGGGCGATTGGCTCAGGGGTAGAGCATATCCTTCACACGGATGGGGTCACAAGTTCGAATCTTGTATCGCCCACCATCTAAAGCACAGGTCAGAGGTGTTAAACCTCTGACCTTTTTCTTTTTTGACACCAAGGGTGATTCCAAAACGAATCATAGTCGTATAAGGCGTCATTTTTTTCGCACCCTTTTTGCTGACGCCATTGCATGTTTTGTATAAAACGCATGCGTATTTTCATTGAATTCCCCATGTGATCCGCGCGCAAATGTGGAGACAGGGACCACATGCCCAAAGCTCCTTCCAGCGGTTTTCTATCACACGACGGTTTTTCGGCGGAACTCGGCATGCTTTTGTCAGCATCTGGTTTGCTTCCCGTACTTACCCGCATGATGCCCCGGTAGATAATCGGCCATGCCCGCAATCCGCACGGCCTACGGTCGAAACCAGGGGAGGCCACATGGACGAAATCGTCTGCGCAAACACCGCATTCCGCTACTGGCGCTGCCCACCGCAGGTGCATGACCTCTACCCGCGCCTACCCAGCTCCGATGACGGCTGGCGAGCCCTATCCCAAGCCCCTTTCGTAACCGACGTCCTCAAGACGCCAGTCATCACGGCAGCATCAACACGAAGCAACCTGCATTCCGAGACAAGACGGACCATCCGATGGAACAGCGCCTATACAGAGAAGGTTTCCATCGACACGGGTATGGGCTTTAGCGTCACAGACCCTCTTAATACGCTATTCACCATGACTCGAAGCGTTTCTTCATGCGACTTGGTTCTGGCTATGTACGAGTTTTGCGGATGGTTCTCGGTTTTTAAACCATCGTCCGCGGTCGACATGGCACTTGAGCAGGCAAAATCAGAAGAAGAGCAGTACACCACAGAAAGTCTGTTTGAACTAGACGAAACACAAGACGAGGCCCCATGGAAGCGAGTCTATGCTCGGGCGCACCAGAAGGATAGTGAGAATAATCAAAGTGGGCAGCAGGATAACGGATCCGGAAATAAAGCTAACGGAAAGGGCACATCGCTCTGGATGAGAAAGCCTCTTATTGAAATAGAAGAACTGCACAGATTTGCAGCGAAGGTTAAGGGCGAGATGTGGGGAAAGCAATTCTACGAAGCCGCACAGCAGGTAATGGGTATTGCTGCATCCCCACTAGAAGTTGCTGGAATCATGTTGCTAAGTCATCCGAGACGTGCCGGCGGAGCGGAGTTTAAAAACATATACGTCAACGACTTAACACCGCTGTCGAATTCAGCTCGGAAAATCGCAGGTCAGAAAGTCTGTTACGGCGATATCGTCATCGTAAACCCAATAACAATGAAGGCTGTGATTATCGAACTTCAAGGAGAGGTTATCCATGGATCGGGCGCTGTGCTTGACCACGATGCCTCTCGAATGACAGCATTGCAAAGCATGGGATACGACGTATTTCTTGTGACTCATGACATGCTCAATGATCACGAACAGCTTAATGCCATCATTCACAGTGTGTGTAAGCGATTGGAGTTGCGCTACAAGCCAAAAACCGAGGCGATGAGATGTGCTGAGACCAGATTGCGCGCCAACGTTCTGTGCAATTGGCTTGGTATTGGTAAGTAATAATGGCCTAGTGAGCATTTTTAATACTTTATATGCTGCCAGTAATTAGGTGCCATTTTAAAACAATGCCGGTTTACTACGTTGGATTGAGTGTGGCTGAATACACCGAATTCGCCGCTCGTAAAACCGCAGGTAGATTACCTGCCCGTTTTGCGAAAGCAGGCGTGAGGTCGGAAATCCGGGAATCGTCGTAGTAAACCGGTCCGTTTATGAAGCGATCAGCTGGCGCGAGCTACGCACGGTTCAGCAAATTGGCCCGAAGGCGCGGATAGAGGCTCAGACGAAACCCTCCCGCGGAAGCACCGCGGATTGCTTTGTTCTGACCGGCGGCACCTGGGGCGACATGCCGAGCCCCGGGAAGGAGGGCGGCGGGCTTGCCGCTGCCCGCGGGGCGCGCCCCGCGGGCTATTTCGGGCATCGTGTGTCTCTTCGGCTCTACGCCGTTCCACGCACCGTAAAATATTTTCCAAAATTGTCCTTGCATCGCCGGGGGAGTTCCCGTATAGTAAATTCTTGCACGGGGGCGTAGCTCAGCTGGGAGAGCGCTTGACTGGCAGTCAAGAGGTCAGGGGTTCGATCCCCCTCGTCTCCACCCGAGCATTGAATGAGGCTCCAACGCAAGTTGGGGCCTTTTTTTCATATCTATCGATTTACGCCATGTGTTGACTGGGCAGTATCTTGGCTACATACCCATTGTTAATTACGAATATGAATGTTAATAACTTTACGTTTCTGGATGGCAAACCTAGTCTGCAGCGCCTATAACAAAGAGACCGAGCGTAATGCCCGGCCTCGAAATACTCTGGTGGGCCCTCCGGGATTCGAACCCAGAACCCAGGGATTATGAGTCCCCTGCGCTAACCGTTGCGCCAAGAGCCCTTATGAACGGTGAATGCAATTCTAGCAAAGGCAACTCAGGCCTAATTTCTTCGCTTCACGTCGTGAAATACTACCATGCACGAGCAAGTCGCACAACGCAAGATCAAGTTCGATGCTAAACAACAGCTAATCTAGGCCCGTCGCAGATAAGAAGTGTTTTATAAAAAGTTAAAGCCTTAAATTCAGGGCTTCAAAACATTTCAGCGTGAAATCAACCTGATGCCATTTCAAAACCATGCTGGTTTACTACGACGAATCGGCGACCCCCGACCAACGCGTGTTCTCCGTTTGCAAAACCGCAGGTAGAGAGCCCGACGGTTACACGAAAAGGCGTGCGTGGTCGAACATTCCTGATTCATCGTAGTAAACCGGCATAGTTCTGAGGCGTAGATGAGGGACGGTTCGCAATCGGACCCGATAATGGGACTGGCGGCGCATAGGAAATCCGGTTGCGCGGGGAGGGTCGTGTTCCGCGCGCCAAGTCGGCCGGCGTACGGGCCGTGCGGGGGTCAGGCGCCCCCGCGGGCTGGCCCAGCCCCGTGCCCGTTCCACGTGCCGTAAAATATTTTCCAAAATTGTCCTTGCATCGCCGTCCGAGTTCCCGTATAGTACTTCTTCGCACGGGGGCGTAGCTCAGCTGGGAGAGCGCTTGACTGGCAGTCAAGAGGTCAGGGGTTCGATCCCCCTCGTCTCCACCCGAGCATTTGATGAGGCTCCAACGCAAGTTGGGGCCTTTTTTCATATAGGCACACAAGGTCAAAGGCGGCACCATGATCCTCCTGGTCGACAAGATCGAAAAAAGCTTCGGCGCGCGCGTCCTCTTTAGTGGCGCGTCCTTCCAGATCAACCCCGGCGAGCGTTTTGCGCTCGTGGGACCCAACGGCGCCGGCAAAACCACCATGCTCAAGATCATCATGGGCATCGACAGCCCCGACGCCGGCCAGATCCAGTACGCAAAGGACTGCCAGGTAGGCTACCTAGAGCAGGAAACCAACCTGGAGCACAAGGACACCACCATCCTTGCCGAGGTCATGGCGGCCGCCAAGGAAATTCGCCGCATGGGCGAGCGCGCCAACGAGCTGCAGGCCCAGATCACCGAGCTCTCCGAACAGGGGAAGGATGTCGACGCGCTCCTCAACGAGTACGGCCAGGTCCAGGACCGATTTGAACATCTGGGCGGCTACGAACTCGAGAGCAACGCCCGCAAGATCCTGTCCGGCCTGGGCTTTAAGGTCACCGACTTTGAGCGCCCGTGCTCCGAGTTCTCCGGTGGCTGGCAGATGCGCATCGCGCTGGCAAAGCTCTTCCTGCGCCACCCCGACCTGCTGCTTCTGGACGAGCCCACCAACCACCTGGACCTTGAGAGCGTCCAATGGCTGCGCGGCTTTATCGCCAACTACGACGGCGCCGTCCTCATCGTCAGCCACGACCGCGCCTTCATGGACGCCTGCGTCGACCACGTCGCTGCTCTCGAAAACCGTCGCGTTACCACCTACACCGGCAACTACAGCAGCTACCTCAAGCAGCGCGAGGACAACCTGGAGCAGATGCGCGCCAAGCGCGCCGCCCAGGAGCGCGACATCGCCCATATGCAGGTCTTCGTCGACAAGTTCCGCTACAAGCCCACCAAGGCCGCCCAGGCGCAGGAGCGCATCCGCAAGATCGAGCAGATCAAAAAGGAGCTCGTCATCCTGCCCGAGGGCCACAAGCACATTGACTTTAAGTTCCCCGATCCGCCGCGCTCCGGCGACATGGTCGTGGGCCTCGAGGGTGTATCCAAGTCATACGGCGACAAGCACATCTACAGTGACATCGACCTCAAACTCTACCGTGGCGAGCATGTGGCGCTCGTCGGCCCCAACGGCGCCGGTAAGTCCACGCTTATGAAGATCCTCGCCGGCCTGGAACCGCCCACTACCGGCACGCGCGGCCTGGGCACCAACGTCGGCGTCGCCTACTACGCCCAGCACGCACTCGAGGGTATGACCGAGTCCAATACCGTCCTGCAAGAGATCGACACCGTTACGCCCAAGTGGACCGTGCCGCAGCAGCGCAGCCTGCTGGGCGCCTTCCTGTTTAGCGACAACGATTCCATCGAGAAGCAGGTTCGCGTCCTCTCCGGCGGCGAAAAAGCGCGTCTGGCCCTGGCAAAGATGCTCGTGGCCCCCGAGGCGCTCCTGTGCCTGGACGAGCCCACCAACCACCTGGACATCGACTCGGTGGACATGCTCGAGAACGCCCTGCAAAACTTCCCCGGCACCATCGTGCTAATCAGCCACGACGAGCACCTGGTGCGCGCCGTGGCCAACCGCGTGATCGACATCCGCGACGGCAAGGTCACGGTCTATGACGGCGACTACGACTACTACCTCTACAAGCGCGAGGACCTTGCGGCCCGCGCCGCCGCCGAGGCGGCAGGGGAGAGTGCGCCGGCCACGGCCAAGTCCGCTAAGGTCACCGCGACCCAGCCCGACACCCCCGCCACCGCTTCCAAGCCTGCCGAGGGCAAAAAGACCAAGGAGCAGAAGCGCGCCGAGGCCCAGGCCCGCGCCGCGCTCAACAAAAAGCTCAAGGGTGTGCGCAACCAGCTCAAGAAGATCGAGGCCGAGCTCGACAAAAAGCGTGCCCGCTATGACGAGCTTATGGAATTGATGGCAAGCGAAGAGCTTTATGCCGATCAGGATAAGTTCAACGCCGCGCTGGGGGAATATAACGGCCTTAAGCAAGAGCTGCCCAAGCTCGAGGATGAATGGCTGGAGCTTTCCACCCAGATCGAAGAGGAGACCGCGCGTGAACTCTCGTAAGGCCGCTGCCGTGGCGATGAGCATCATCGCCATCGCTTGTCGCATCTGCGGCATCTTTATGAGTGCGATGACCGTGCTGCTGTGCTTTAGCGGCCTCACCGCCAAGCTGCAGATCGTTGGCTTTGTCGTTGAGCTTTCGCGCGCACTGCCAAGCGCCATCGCCGGCTACGGTGTCATCACGTCGCCCTTTGGTGGCGTGTTTCGCCTGGATTACGCCATCGTCGCGGTAATCTTGTTTGTGGCCGACTACCTGCTCACGCGCGCCTCGCGCCGCGTCCGCTAGGAGAGCGCCATGTCCAGCAGCTACATCATGAACCTGCTCGCCAGCGCCGTCGCCGTCATCGTTGGCATCGTCATTCACGAGAGCGCGCACGCCGCCGCGGCCTGGGCTCTCGGCGACAAAACGGCGCGCTCGCGCGGACGCGTATCGCTCAACCCGCTCAACCATATCGACCCATTTGGCACCATCATCTTGCCGCTGCTCATGCTCGCCGCAGGCGGTCCCGTGTTCGCCTTCGCCAAGCCCGTGCCCGTCTATCTCAACAACCTTAAGCACCCCAAGCGCGACGAGGTCCTGGTGAGCGTAGCCGGCCCCACATCGAATATCGCACTCGCGTGCCTCGCGGCCGCCCTCATGCACGTAACGTACGGCAATCTCTACGCCAGCATGTCCTTTGCCCTGGCGTCACAAATCATGAACTTCGGCGCCACGTTTATCGTGGTTAACCTGTCGCTCGCGTTCTTTAACCTCATCCCGATCCCGCCGCTCGATGGCTCGTCGATCATCGTGCCCTTCCTCAAGGGCAAGGCGCTCAACAACTATTACCGCCTGCAACAATACGCCATGCCCATCCTCATCCTGGTGCTGTATCTACTGCCCATGTGGACCGGCATCGATGTGATCGGGCGCTATTTCGACGTTACCGTGTATCCGCTGGCCGAGTGGCTGCTCAACTTCGCAATCGCCGGCATCTAAGGTAAACTTACAGGTCGACCGTGCAAAACGGTCGTAACATGCACCCAAACCGCGCCGAGAAGGCGCCGTCAAAGGAGGTCGAAGATGTCGTATCGCGTGTCGACGCAGGTCTACAGCGGACCGTTCGACCTGCTGCTGCAGCTGGTTACTCGCCAAAAAGTTGATATCGGCGCTATCTCGATCAGCGAGGTGGCCGAGCAGTACCTTGCCGAGGCCGAGCGCATCGAGGCGCTGGACCTAGACGTGGCGAGCGACTTTTTGCTGGTTGCGGCAACCCTTTTGGACATCAAGGCCGCCTCGCTGGTGCCGCAGGAGGCCCCGCGCAAAGTCGATGACGACGATGACGAGTTCGATGAAGACCTCGAGGAACTCAGCGCGCTCGACGGCGACGCCTTGCGCGAGGTCCTGATCCAGCGCCTGATTGCCTACAAGCAGTTTAAGGGCGCGGCGGCGGCCCTCGGTGCCCGCATGCAGGCCGAAAGCCGCATGCACCCGCGTGTGGCCGGTCCCGACCCGGAGTTTTTGGGCCTAATGCCCGACTATCTGGCCGGCATCACCCTGCGCGGCCTCGCCGTCATCTGTGCCGACCTGGACGGCAAGCGCCAGACCTTCCTGCTGGAGGCCGAGCACGTGGCGCCGCATCGCGTGCCGCTCGACCTGACGGTGGCTTCGGTCGACCGCTTTACCATGGCGCACCAAACCTGCACTTTCCGCGAGCTGTTGGACGGCGATGCCACCACCGAGCAGCTCGTCGTCACCTTCCTGGCCATGCTCGAGCTCGCCAAGCGCGGCTCGCTCACGCTGAGCCAGGACGAGATCTTTGGAACCATTCAAATCAACCGCGTCGAGGGCGCCGGGGCCTACGTGCCCGGCGAGGGCCCCGAGCTCACCGAATAGGAGCCGCAACCATGTCAACCCTTTCCACGCTGGAGGCAAACAGCCTCAAAGGCGCCCTCGAGGCGCTGCTGCTGGTGTCGAGCGACCCGGTGAGTGCGCCCGCGCTGGCCGGCGCACTGGATATCGCCCCCGGCGAGTGCGCGTCGCTGCTCGCCGAGCTCAAGGTTGAGTACGAGGAGGCCAACCGCGGCTTTCAGCTGCGCGAGGTCGCCGGCGGCTGGCGCCTGTTTACGCATCCCGCCTACCACGACGTGGTCGAGGCCTATGTTCTGAGCTGGGACACGCAAAAGCTGTCGCAGGCGGCGCTCGAAACCCTGGCCGTCATCGCATACCACCAGCCCGTGACGCGCGAGGTGGTCAAGGGCATCCGCGGCGTTAATTCCGACGGCGTCATCGCGTCACTCGTAGACAAAGGTCTGGTGCGCGAGCTCGGCCGCGACCCCCAGCGCGGTCAAGCCATCATCTACGGCACGACCAACGCCTTCTTGGAAAAGTTCGGCCTGCGCTCCACCCGCGACCTGCCCGACCTGGAGCAGTTTGCCCCAGACGAGCAGTCGCGCCAGTTTATCCGCGAGCGTCTGAGCGGCCGCAGTATTCAGTCCACGCTCGAGGAGCAAGCCGAGGACTTAGACGAAGAGCGCGAACTGCTCGATACCGATGTTGTAGATGTTGAGGCAGTCGAGAACTTGGAGACCCTGGTCGTCGACGAGACCTCGGAGGATTTGCATGACGAGGACTAACGAAGTAGGGGAGACGCGCGACATGGGCAACGCAGTACCCGCCACCGACGCCCAGCCCGTCTATCCGCACACCATGCGCCTGCAGCGCTTTTTGGCGCGCGCGGGCGTGGCGAGCCGCCGCGGCTCGGAGGACCTGATGACCGCCGGCCGCGTGACCGTCAACGGCCAGGTCGCGACCGAACTGGGCACCAAGGTCGATGTCGACCACGATCACATCGAGGTCGACGGCATGCCCGTCAAGCTCAACCAGGGCGCCGTGTACCTGATGCTCTACAAGCCGACCGGCTACCTTACCACCATGAGCGATCCGCAGGAGCGCCCTTGCGTGGCTGATCTGGTCCCGCGCGACCGCTTTCCGGGACTATTCCCGGTTGGTCGCCTGGACCGCGACACCACAGGCCTTTTGCTCTTTACCACCGACGGCGACCTGTCTCAGGACCTGCTGCACCCGAGCAAACACGTCTACAAGACCTACCAGGCGCTTGTGGACGGAGACTTATCAGACCGCGATCTTACGCCGCTCCGCCGTGGCATCGAGCTCGACGACGGCCTATGCCAGCCGGCAATCTGCCGCATCATCACCGCACGCGAGGCCGAGGCCGTGGCGCCCCAGGGCGTCAAGCCCGGCACCACCGCCGTGGAGGTCATCATCCGCGAGGGTCGCAAGAATCAGGTTAAGCGCATGTTGAGCAAGATTCACCATCCGGTAATCCGTCTGCACCGCTGCAACTTTGCCGGCCTGGAGCTCGAGGGCGTGGCCAAGGGCTCGTGGCGCGAACTCACCGATCGCGAGGTGCAGATCCTCAAAAGCGGTGGCATCCCGCCCAAGCAGGCGAGCTCCAAGCGCAACGGCGGCAAGCCCCAAGACACGCCCGCCAGCCGCACGCGTCACCACGGCAGCCACGGCTCCGCACCCAAGCGCAACACCTACCGCGAGCGCTACACGGGCTAGGCAACCCGCCGCGCCCCAACGCCCGCGAACCATACCAGCACGTCACCCATCGAAAGGAAGCATTGCATGATCGTCGCCATCGACGGCCCCGCCGGTTCCGGCAAGTCCACCATCGCCAAGGAGATCGCCCGCCAGCTGGGCTTTAACAAGCTCGACACGGGCGCCATGTACCGCGCCGTCACCTTCGCCGCGCTCGACCGCGGCATCGACCTGGACGACGAGGCAGCCATCGACGCCCTCGCCGAGCAGATTGAGATCCGCTTTACCAACGGCACCGGCGAGGACACGCGCCTGACCGTTGACGGCCAGGACGCTTCGGTCGCCATCCGCACCCCGCAGGTCGACGCCAACGTGTCCAAGGTCTCGGCCTATCCGGGCGTGCGCGCCGCCATGCTCATCCATCAGCGCCGTGCCGCCGAGGACCGCGATATCGTAGCCGAGGGTCGCGACATCGGAACCGTCGTGTTCCCTAACGCGCAGGTCAAGATCTTCCTGACCGCCGACCCGCGCGAGCGCGCCCGCCGCCGCGTGCTGCAGCGTCACCAAAACGACGCCCAGCCGCTCACCGCCGAGCAGCTCGAGGCCGAGATCGACGAGACCCTCGACGCCCTCAAGCAGCGCGACAAGCTCGACAGCAGCCGCGAGGTGGCGCCGCTCGTGCCCGCCGAGGACGCCGTGCACGTCGACTCCACCGCCCACACCATCGACGAGGTCGTTCGCATCATCGAGGACCTCATCAACCAAAGGAGGTAGCCCATGCGCCTGTTTAAGCAGACGCCCGAGGATTATTACAACGCCCCCTACGCCGAGTTCCCAGCGCTCATCCGCGGCACCGTCGTCGTAGTTATGGCCATCCTTTGGGCCTTCTCCAAGCTCATGTGGCGTTGGAAGGTCGAGGATGCCAATCTGCTGTTTGAGCGCCAGGACGGCCGCGGAAGCGTGGTCATCTGCAACCACACCTCGATGGCCGAGCTCTTGGCCGTGGAGACGGCGCTGTTCTTTGGGGGGCGCCGCATTCGTCCCATCTTTAAGTCCGAGTTCGCAAAGAGCAAGATTGTGCGCTGGGCCTTTAGCCGCGTTGGCGGCATCCCCGTGGAGCGTGGTACTGCCGATATGAAGTGCCTGCGCGCCGCCCAACATGCGCTGCAGCGCGGCGAGGACGTCTTGATCTTCCCCGAGGGCACGCGCATCCGCTCGCGCGAGATCAAGCCCGAGGTCCACGGCGGTTTTGCGCTCATCGCCCAGATGGGAAAGGCACCTGTGAACCCGCTCGCCATCTGCGGCTGGTCCGACATCACGCCCGCGGGCAAAAAGATCATGCGTCCCAAGAAGTGCTGGATCCGCGCCGGCAAGGCCGTCTCGCTTTCCGACGCACCGGCCGGGCTTAAGCGCACGGAGCGCCTGGAATGGTTTGAGTCCGAGGCCATGAACCGCGTCTACGCCATGCGAGACGAGCTGTGCGCCGAGCATCCGGGCAGGTTCTAGCCATGAGCGAGAACGTGACGAACACTGCCGCGACCGCGTCCGACCAGGCAACCGCGCCTACCATCGAGATCGCCGCCCACGCCGGCACTTGCTACGGCGTACAGCGTGCGCTCGATATGGCGCTGGCCGCCGCGCCGCAGGCAGGGGAGTGCACTCAAGTTCACACCTTGGGTCCGCTCATCCATAACCCCATCGTGGTACGCGAGCTCGCTGAGGCAGGCGTTGGCTTGGCCGAAAACCTGGACGACGCCGCAACCGGCACCGTGATCATCCGCGCCCACGGCGTGGTGCCGCAGGTCATCGATGCCGCTCGTGAACGCGGCCACAACGTGGTCGACGCCACCTGCCCCTACGTGAAGAAGGTCCATATGGCAGCCGAGCGCCTGGTGCGCGAGGGCTACCGCGTGGTGGTCGTAGGCGAGCCGGGGCATCCCGAGGTCGAGGGTATTCTGGGCCACGCCGGCAATGATGCGCAGGTCGTGAGCTGTGCCGCCGACGCCAACGCTTTGTCGCTCAAGGGCAAGGTGGGTCTGGTTGTGCAGACCACCCAGACCGCGCAGAACCTCGCCGAGGTCGTGGCTGCCATCACCCCGCGCGTACAGGAGCTGCGCGTGATCAACACCATCTGCGCCGCCACGAGCGAGCGCCAGCAAGCAGCCGCATCACTTGCCAAACGCTGTGATTGCATGGTCGTCGTGGGTGGCAAGAACTCGGGCAACACCCGCCGCCTGGCTCAGATTTGCGCAGACGCCTGCGAGCACACGCATCACATCGAGGAAGCTTCCGAGCTTCTGGCCGCGTGGTTTACCGACGCTCATCACATCGGCATCACCGCTGGAGCCTCCACCCCGCAAGAACACATCGAGCGCGCCGTCGAGCGCATCAAGGAGCTTTGCCGCTAACCATGGACCAGACCGTACCCGCATACGCCGCCGAGGTGGCCGATTACGGGCGCAGCCGCGACCCCGAGCCGGGTGAGGGCGCGCTCGTAAAGAACGTGCGTCCCGAATCGCCCGCGTGGGATGTGGGTATCGAGCCGGGCATGCGCGTGCTCACGGTCAATGGCGAGCAGCTCACCGACATGATTGTGTGGCTCTGGGAAGCCGACGACGACACCGTCGACCTCGAGGTATTCGACCCGCGCGACAACAGCGTCACCCCCGTCGAGCTCGACCGCTTCCCGGGCGAGGACTGGGGCCTTGAGTTCGATGGCCCCATCTTCGACGGCATGCGTACCTGCGTCAACGCCTGCGTGTTCTGCTTTATGACGATGCTCCCCAAGGGCGGCCGCTCCACGCTTTATATTCGCGATGACGACTACCGCCTGAGCTTTTTGCAGGGCAACTTTGTCACGCTCACGAACCTCTCCGACGAGGATGTTCAAAACGTCATCCAACGCAACATGAGCCCCATGAACGTGTCGGTCCACGCCGTGAGCCCCGACGTCCGCCGTCGTATGATGGGCCGCAACGCCCAGCGCGGCATGGACGTACTCGAGGCCATCATGGCCGCCGGCATCGAAATTCACGCACAGATCGTGTTGTGCCCCGGCATGAACGACGGCGAGGAGCTGGAAAAGACCCTGCGCTTTTGCGAGGAGCACGAGCAAATCACAAGCCTGGGCATTGTGCCGCTCGGTTTTACCAAGCATCAGAACCGCTTTAGCTGGTCATACAGCGACAAGCCCGAGCTGGCGCGCGAGACCATCGCCATGATTAGGCCCTTCCAGGACCGCGCATATGAACGCTTTGGCCGCCACACCTTCCAGATGAGCGACGAGTTCTACCTGGACGCCGGCATCGATCCTCCCGAGGCCGACTTTTACGACGGTTACCCGCAGTACTACGACGGCATTGGCATGATCCGCTCGTATCTGGACGAGACCGACGACGTGCTTGCCGCCGACGCCGAGCGTCTGGCCCGCGTCCGCGCTGGCATCGCCGCCCGCAGCCAACACCTGCTGTGCCTCTCGGGCGCCAGCGCACGCGACACGGTGGCCCGCTTTGTGGAGTCGCCGCATGGTCTCGCCGGCACTGTCACAGCCATCAAGAACCGCTACTTTGGCGGCAACGTGGACGTGACCGGCCTCATCGTCGCGTGTGACATTCTGGAGCAGCTGCCCCAAGACCTGTCGGGGGTTATGCTCTTTGTGCCTAAGCTCATGTTCAACGCTGACGGCATGACGCTCGACGAGTATCATCGTGACGATTTACTCGCAAGCCTTACCAGTCGCGGCGCCGAGGTTGATGTGGTATCGACCATGCCGCATGAGCTGCTCGATACCCTGGAGCATATCCTTGGCATTGTGCCTGCCGACTCTACTAATTCCACTGACCCTACCCATTAAAGGAGAGCAGATGAAACCTATCGTCGCCGTCGTCGGACGCCCCAACGTGGGCAAGTCCACGCTCGTTAACCGCCTGGCCCAGACCTCGGACGCCATCGTCCACGAGTCCCGCGGCGTCACGCGCGACCGCTCGTATCACACGGCCGATTGGAACGGTCGTGAGTTCACCATCGTCGACACGGGCGGTATCGAGCCGCTCAAGAGCGACGACGTGTTTGCCACGTCCATCCGCGACCAGGCGCTCGCCGCCGCCGAGGAAGCCGCCGTCATCCTGTTTGTGGTCGACGGCCGCACCGGCGTCACCGAGGAGGACGAGTCGGTCGCCCGCATGCTCAAGCGCTGCGACAAGCCGGTCTTTCTGCTGGTGAACAAGCTCGACAACCCCGATCGCGAAAACGACAGCATCTGGGAGTTCTATTCGCTCGGCATCGGCGAGCCCACGCCGCTCTCGGCCCTGCATGGCCACGGCACGGGCGACCTGCTCGATGACATCGTGGCCCTGCTTCCGGAGGAAGAGGACGAGGTCGCCGATGAGTTCCCCGACGCGCTGAACGTCGCCATCATCGGCCGTCCCAACGCCGGTAAGTCGTCGCTGTTCAACCGCATCCTGGGCGCCGACCGCTCTATCGTGTCCAACATTGCCGGCACCACGCGCGACGCCATCGACACGGTCGTCGAGCGCAACGGCAAGCACTACCGCATGGTCGACACCGCGGGCATTCGCAAGAAGAGCACCGTGTACGAGAACATCGAGTACTACTCCATGGTTCGCGGCCTGCGCGCCATCGACCGCGCCGACGTGGCGCTGCTCGTCGTCGACGCCTCCGTGGGCGTTACCGAGCAGGACCAGAAGGTCATGGGTCTTGCCATCGAGCGCGGCTGCGCCATCGTTGTGCTGCTCAACAAGTGGGATCTGCTCGACGATGACCGTAAGCGCGAGGCCTGCATGGAGACCATCGACCGACGTCTGGGCGTCATGGCTCCCTGGGCCCAGTACCTGCGCATCTCTGCCCTCACTGGCCGCAGCGTCGAGAAGATCTGGGCGATGGTCGACGCCGCCGAAAAGACGCGCTCGCAAAAGATCAGCACCTCGCGCCTCAACACGTTCCTCACCGATCTGCGCGAGTTCGGTCATACCGTGGTGGACGGCAAGCGCCGCCTGCGCATGCACTACGTGACCCAGACGGGCGTCAACCCGCCGACGTTCACGTTCTTCGTCAACCACAGCGATCTGGTCAACGACACCTATCAGCGCTACGTGGAGAACCGCATGCGCTCGACCTTCGACTTTGCCGGCACGCCCATTCGACTCTTCTTTAGGAAGAAGGAGCAAAAGGATGCATAATCCGATTCTTCTGACCGCCATCTGCGCCGTGGTCTCGTTCTTTATCGGGGCGATTCCGTTTGGTCTGATCTTGGGCCGCGTGTTCAACCACACCGACATTCGCAAGGCGGGCTCCGGCAACATCGGCACCACCAACGCCCTGCGTGTGGCCGGTCCCAAGGTGGCCGCGCTCACGCTGCTGCTCGACTGCCTTAAGGGCGCCATCTGCGTTCTTATCGCGCGTCCGTTCATTGCCGACTTGGGCTATGGCTTCCCCGTGAGCATTATGGCCCCCGGTGCCGCCGGCGACTGGATGCTCGGCGTCATCTGCCTGGCAGCCGTGTGGGGCCATATCTTCTCGCCCTACCTCAACTTCCATGGCGGCAAGGGCATCGCAGTTGGTCTGGGCGTCATCCTCGCCTGGTACTGGCCCATCGGACTTTCGCTGCTGGGCATGTTTATCGTGGCCGTCGCCATCACCAAGTTTGTGTCGGTGGGCTCGCTTGCCGCGGCCGTCGGTCTTCCCATCGCTGCCTGCGCGGTCTTTCCGTACAGCAGCCTCGGACTTAAGTTTTGCATGGCGCTGATCGGCATTACTGTGGTGTGGGCCCATCGTGCGAACATCAAAAAGCTCATGACCGGTAAGGAGTCCAAGCTCTCGTTTACCAAGCGCGTCACCGAGCCCGACGATAAGTAGGAGAGAGTCATGAATGTTGCGCTAATTGGCTCCGGCTCATGGGGAACCGCCGTCGCTGGCCTTGCCGCCGCGCGAGCCGAGCGCGTGACCATGTGGGCCCACAGCGATCAGACGGCCGCCGGCATTAACGGCGAGCACCGCAACCCACGGTATCTGGTGGGATACGAGCTGCCGGATAACGTGGTAGCAACGACCGAGCTCGCCCAGGCGCTCGACGGTGCCGATGCGATCATCTTTGCCGTGCCCTCCACGCACTTGCGCGACGTCTGCCACCATGCCGCGCCCTTTATCGCCGCCGATACTCCGGTACTCTGCCTCACCAAGGGCATTGAGCCCGAGTCCGGCCTGCTCATGAGCGAGGTCATCGCCAGTGAGATCGGCAACGAGACGCGTGTGGCGGCACTCTCGGGCCCCAACCATGCCGAGGAAATTTGCCGCGGCGGGCTCTCTGCCGCCGTCATCGCCAGCGAGGATCCGCAGGTAGGGGAGGCCTTTAAGGACCTGCTTCTATCCACGGCCTTCCGCATCTATCTGTCGCAAGACATGACCGGTGTCGAGGTCTGCGGCGCCATGAAAAATGTCATCGCCATCGTGTGTGGCATCTCCGCCGGCACCGGCGCCGGCGACAACACGCTCGCCCTCATCATGACGCGCGGCCTGGCCGAGATTAGCCGTCTGGTGCATGCCCGCGGCGGTCAAGCTATGACCTGCATGGGACTTGCCGGCATGGGCGACCTCATTGCCACCTGCACCTCGGAGCATTCGCGCAACCGCACCTTTGGCTACGAGTTTGCCCACGGCGTGTCGCTCGACGAGTATCAGACGCGCACGCATATGGTGGTTGAGGGCGCCGTCGCGGCCCGCAGCGTCAGCGAGCTCGCCCGTTCACTGGGCGTAGACATTCCGCTCACCTTTGCCGTGGAGCAAACGCTCTACAACGGTGTTACTTTGGATAGGGCGCTCGAGATTCTTACCGACCGCGTCCCCTCTCAAGAGTTCTACGGACTCAACGACTAGCGCAGAAAGGCTACTACCATGGGTTCCATCAAAATCGCTCCGTCCGTCCTTTCGGCCGACATGGCCAACCTCAAGGGCGAGCTCGACAAGATCGCCGGCGCCGATTACGTGCACTTTGACGTTATGGACGGTCATTTTACCGGCAACCTCACCTTTGGCGTTGACATCCTCAAGGCCGTCAAGCGCTCCACCGACGTGCCGGTCGACGCGCACCTGATGGTATCGAACCCCGACGAGACGGTCGATTGGTACGCCGACGCCGGTGCCGACATGATCACCGTGCACTATGAGGCCTCCACGCACCTGCACCGCACGCTCACGCATCTTCAGCAGCGCGGCGTCAAGGCCGGTGTGGTGCTCAACCCCGCCACCCCCGTGTGCGTGCTCGAGAGCATCATCGACGTCGTCGATATGGTGCTGCTGATGAGCGTGAACCCCGGCTTTGGCGGCCAGAGCTTTATCCCGGGCACCATCGCCAAGCTCCACGAGCTCAAAGCCATGTGCGAGCGCCACGGCGTGTCGCCCATGATCGAGGTCGACGGCGGCATCTCTTCCAAAAACATCGCCGAGGTCGTCAAGGCCGGTGCCGATGTCCTGGTGGCCGGCTCCGCCGTATTTAAGTCCCAAGATCCCGCTGCCGAGGTTGCGCTGCTGCAGAAGCTGGGCAACGAGGCCGCACAGGAGGCATAAACCCTTATGACCGCAGGTCAAAACCGCATACCCGTTAATCTTGACTATGCCGCCTCGACGCCCATGCGCGCCGAGGCGCTCCTTGCGCAGCGCGAGTACGACGACAGCGAGCTTGCCGGCGTCAACCCCAACTCGCTACACTCGCTTGGCCGCAAAGCCGCCGCGCGTCTGGAGGTTGCACGTCGCGAGATTGCCCGCAGCTTTGGCGCGCGCGTCCGCCCGTCCGAGATTGTCCTGACCAACGGCGGCACCGAAGCCAACCAGCTGGCGCTGCTCGGTCTTGCCGAGGGCGCTCGTCAGCGCGATCGCAAGCGCGATCGTGTAATCGTGTCGGCCATCGAGCACGATTCGATTCTGGACAACCTGCCGCTGCTGCGTGCCGCCGGATTTACCGTCGACCTGGTGCAGCCCTGCCGCATGGGCTACATTGAGTCTGCCGCGCTTGTCGAGCTGCTAGGCGACGACGTGGCGCTCGTGAGCATTATGGTTGCCAACAACGAGACCGGCGTGGTGCAGCCCATCCGGGAGCTTGCCGCTGCCGCACACGCCGCCGGCGCCCTGATCCACACCGATGCAATCCAGGGCTATCTGCATATTCCGCTCGATGTCACCGAGCTGGGCGTCGATGCCATGTCCGTCGCGGCCCACAAAATTGGCGGTCCTGTGGCATCCGGTGCGCTCTACCTTAAGACCCGCACCCCACTGCGTCCCCGCATCTTTGGCGGAGGACAGGAAGCCGGACGACGTGCCGGCACGCAGGACCTGCGCACGCAGCTGGCCTTTGCCGCTGCCGCCTCGTCTCTGGCGCCCCATGTGGCTCAGGAGCGGGCGACGCTGCAAGCCCTTTCCGACAAGCTCTACGCCACGCTAACGGCCCACCCGCGCATTCACGCCACCATGGGCGACTACGCACAGGCCGATCGTCTGCCGGGCATGGTTTCCATCTACGTCAACGGCATGGACTCCGAGGAGCTCATCGTCAAGCTCGACGCCGCCGGCTTTGAGGTATCGGCAGGCTCGGCGTGCTCGAGCGGCAGCATGGACCCGAGCCATGTTTTAAGCGCGATGGGCATCGGTCGCGAGCAGGCATTGGGCGCACTGCGCATTTCCTTTGACGACCGCGTGAATCCGGACGATCTGGACGAGTTTGCCCAGACGCTGCTCTCGATCGTAGGCGCCGCATGATCGTCGCCGAACTCGAGCGCGCCCTGCTTGCGCGCTATCCCAAGGCGGACGCCGAGGGCTGGGATCACGTTGGGTTATCAGTGGGAGATCCCGCTGCTGAGATCACCGGTGTTGCCTGCGCACTCGACGCGACCGAAGCTAATGTTCGCCACGCCCAAGAAGCCGGTGCCAACGTGCTGTTGACGCATCATCCCATATACATCAAGGCACCCGAGGCCTTTTGTCCGGCGGATGCCGCACGCCCCCAATGCAGCGCGGCGCTCTACGAGGCAGCGCGTTGCGGCGTGAGCATCATATCGCTCCACACCAACTTGGACCGCTCGCACGAAGCCCGTGTCTGCCTGAGCAAGCTGCTGCGTTCCGCAGCCGTGAGCTCACTGGAGCACGTGGACGACCCCGAGGCCACCGGCCTGGGCGCGCTTGCAACGCTCAACGACCCGTGCACGCTGCGCGATCTTGCCACCCGTGCTGCCACGGCCTTCGGCAGCGACCCGCGTGTGTGGGGCGAAGCCGATTGCCCGTGCCGCACCGTCGCCATTTTGGGCGGCTCCCTGGGCGACTTTGGAGAGCTCGCCGTCGCCGCGGGCGCGGACGTTGTCGTGACGGGCGAGGCGGGCTACCACGTGGCGCAAGACCTTGCCTTACGCGGGCTGCCGATGATCTTGCTCGGTCACGACCGCTCTGAGGAACCGTTCGTTGATATATTGATGAACTCTGCAGTTGACGCCGGGGTCAACCCCCGTCATGCGATTAAAATACTGAACCCTTGCCAATGGTGGACTGTGACAAAAGGAGAGAACTTATGAGCGCCGGCGCTACGCTACTCAAGCTGCAACAGATCGATTTGGAGCTCGCCCGCAACAAGAGCGAACTTGCCAATATGCCGGAGCTCAAGGAGCTCGCTTCCAAGCGCAAAACCTATGTGAAGCTCAAGTCCGAGATGACCAAGCTCTACGCCCAGCGCAAGGATCTGGACATTGAGCTCGACGATCTCAACACCACCGAGATTCAGACCAACAACGCCATCGAGGCTGCCAAGAAGCGCCACGTCGACGGCTCCGACTACCGCGAGATTCAGGACCTCGAGAATGAACTCGCCACCCTGGCCAAGCGTCTGGACAAGATTGAGCACACCCGCAAGGATGTCGTTATCGCCCATAAGGAGGCGCTCGACCGCGAGGCCCGCGCACAGGCAATCATCGCCAAGTTCGAGGAGGGCGTGAAGGCCGATACCAAGGCCGCCCGCGCTAAGGCCGCCGACCTGCAGGCTCAGATTGACGCCGCCACTAAGGAGCGCACCGCGCTTGCCGCTACGCTGCCGGCCGACGTGCTCACCGACTACGAGCGTCTGCTCAAGCAGTTCCGCGGCCTGGCCGTCGAGACCATCCAGGGCAACATCCCCACGGTCTGCCACACCGCGCTGCAGGCATCGTCCATGAGCGACCTCAACCACGACGGTAGCGAGATTACGCACTGTCCGTACTGCCACCGCCTCCTGGTACTCCCGAGCAAGGAAGTCTAGCGATGACGGCGGCATCCAACAATTCAATGCAACTTGAGGGAAAAACGATCCTGCTGGGCATTACCGGCGGGATTGCCGCCTATAAGTCGTGCAATATCGTGCGCCTGCTGCAAAAACGCGGCGCGCGCGTCAAGGTCGTTATGAGCGAGCATGCCACGGAGTTCGTGGGGCCGCTCACCTTCCGCGCGCTCACGGGCGAGCCGGTCGCTGTGGGCCTGTTCGACGACCCCTCCGATCCCATCCACCACATTTCGCTGGCGCAGGAACCCGATCTGGTGGTCGTGGCGCCCGCAACGGCCAATATCATCGCCAAGATGGCCAACGGCATCGCCGACGACCTCATCTCCACCACGCTACTTGCGACGCCGCGACCTATCGTGATCGCACCCGCTATGAACAACGGCATGTGGAAGGCGCCGGCGACACAGGCCAACATGTCCACGCTGCGCGATCGCGGTGTCCATGTTGTGGGTCCGGGCAGCGGCTACCTTGCCTGCGGCGATGTGGACACGGGACGCATGAGCGAGCCCGAGGACATCGTCGAGGCCGTCTGCGAGGTGCTAAATCCCGTGCCCCAAGACCTGGCGGGCAAGCGCATCATCATCACCGCCGGCCCCACGCACGAGCCGATCGATCCCGTGCGATTCATCGGCAACCGTTCATCGGGCAAGATGGGTATCGCCCTGGCGGGGGAGGCCGCACGTCGCGGTGCCGCCGTCACGCTCGTGTTGGGACCGACATCGCTCGATGTTCCCCGCGGCGTGGAGTGCGTGCGCGTGCAAACCGCCGCAGAGATGCTCCAGGCGGCACTGAGCGCCTTTCAGACGGCCGATGCGGCAATTTGTGCGGCTGCCGTCGCCGACTATACCCCGGCGGCCCCTGCCGACCATAAGCTCAAAAAGGTTAACGAGCGCCTGGATCGAATCGAGCTCGTCGAGACCGTTGACATCTTAGCCGAGCTTTCGCGTCAGAAGGGCGAGCGATGCGTGATCGGCTTTGCGGCCGAGACCGATAACGTTGTCGAGTACGCCGAGCGCAAATTGGCACGCAAAGGTTGCGATGCCATTATCGCCAACGATGTCTCACGCGCCGATTCGGGCTTTGGAACCGACACTAACAAGGCCTGGATTGTAAGCACAGCGGGCACGCAAGAACTCCCCGTGCTAACAAAACCCCAGCTCGCAAATACAATTTTGGACTTGCTTCAAAATATTTAAAAAAGTTCTTGCACAAGGGCAAAGTTTCGGGTTAATATATTCCCAGTTGCGAGCGAGAGCAGAGCAACAAACAAAAGCTTCGGGACGTGGCGCAGCTTGGTAGCGCACTTGACTGGGGGTCAAGGGGTCGCTGGTTCGAATCCAGTCGTCCCGACCAGAAGTTTGCAGGTCAGGCACCTAGTGCCTGACCTTTTTTGTTTTAAGCAATTGCTTAATTTTGATTAAGCAACAGGACGCCAAAATCTAGCTGCGCGATATTCGCTTTTTGCGGTTACTTGCGTGTTTTGCACACGCTTGAGCCGATTTATTACCGCGATGTGAATCTACATACGCGTAGCTGGTATACAGCCGAGTACAGGCTGTATTTATCGCGGCGATTTACATAGGTATAACGACTGTAACGAATAAGCGTGTCGCTGTATTTATTCCAGTAGTTCACTTGATCGGTGGACAAGTGGGCTGTTGCAACGAAACGCCAAGCAGGATGGGCTCTATACGAGGACGCCGCAGAGGTAATGGCGGGGGAGTGCGGCAGGCGCTCTGAGAGCCGCTGTATGACCCCATTTCTCCTCAACTCGATAACCTGTGCTATGAACCTCAAACCCCTTCGTTCTGCTGCTAAAAGAAAGGCCCGCGCAGGATAGCGCGGGCCTTTATCCATATGTCAGCTTATAGGACAAACTGTCTAGAAACACCAAGCGGGAAACACGAAGTCGGTTGCCGTGTAGCCGTGGTTGCTCCAGTCACCGTTGCTATGGACATAGCGGAAGTACTGGGAGCCATCCAGACATACGGAGCGAGTCCAGTGGCTAGAGCCGGACGAAGCCCCGGAAAATTTTTCCTGCGTCACGCCCTTGAAGGCGTAATACTCGTACTGGGAGCCGTCGGACTGGAGGTGCCCATTGGCCTGGAGTGGAGGTTTCCGTAGACCTCGGTCGTCGAGAGCAGGAAGACCTTGTCGGTCGTGGCCGTCACGGTGCCGGGGTATGTGTCCAACTTGTTGTCGGTCATTTTCGTGACGGCTTTCGCCCTAGATTGGATCTCAGCCGGCAGGAGCGCCCAGAGGTCGCCGGAGTTGAGGCGGCCGCGCAGCTCGGAATGCTCCCATCCGCCGAAATTGTAATATGAGTCACTCATGCGCTTCTTGCCCATTGCGCCGTTGGTCGCCTCAAATGTGAGTCCCGCCTTGCCGGTGCCGTCCGCGAGGTCGTCGTGGTTGATGCCGACGATGCGGTACTCGAGCGTCTCGCCATTGGTCAACTTGACGGAGAATTTCGTCCCCGCATCCATCGCTGCCTTCGCCTTGGCGTATGCGGGAGAAGCCGTGCCATCCTTGGCGATGTCCTCGGCCACGGCCTTCTGCTCCTCGAGCGTCCAGTCCTTCGCGTCCTTGGCGACGGCCGCTTGGACGGTCGCGGAATCGGCCCCGGCGGAACCGCCGCCGGACGCTCCTCCGCTCTCGACGCCGCCGGTCGTCCCGTTGTTCACCGTGTTGCCGACCAGGTTGAACTGGTTGCGGATGGCACCGGCCACGCCGGGTCCCGCGAACACGATCACCAGGCCGATAACCGCGATGATCAGGACGTACTCGATGATTGACTGTCCTCGGAGAAGAGTACCTCTAGGAGATACCCCCC